>ERZ857480.22815-NODE-35029-length-239252-cov-45.8495_pt1 | contig 239252 bp, 193 predicted proteins | sample MGYA00519767_ERZ857480 | MGnify/ENA primary metagenome ERZ857480 (study PRJEB31778, sample SAMEA3449210) | human gut metagenome | biome: human gut; feature: human-associated habitat; material: faeces | place: United Kingdom | collected 2010/2012 ...
AACGAAAAACTTTATGCCTAAAGATACGAAAACTTTGGGTAATAACAAAGCCCGGGCTTGAGAAAGTCTGGGCTTTGCGCATAAAAAAAGGCTGTGTCAGCATTTTGACACAGCCTCTTTTTTGTGATATATTTCAGCGATAAATGAATACAAACTTATAAAATGATATTTTTTATCGGAAAAAAGTAACGAATTTGTTTGTGTGGTACGAAATAATATCTACCTTTGCAACGTCAAAACAAAAAAGAAGATGATTCAGAACTTTACATATATTCTACTGTGTGGTATTATTATTCTACTGGCAAAGTTTAGTGGAAGTGAGTGCTGTGCGTGAATATATATGTAAGATGCAATGATATATGAAGCCTTTCTCACTTCCAAGTGTGAAAGGCTTTTTTTATGGAACATAAATTAAATACAATAAAGCAATGAGTGACAAATTATTTATTTTCGACACAACGCTCCGCGATGGCGAGCAGGTTCCGGGATGCCAATTGAATACAGTGGAAAAGATTCAGGTAGCCAGACAACTGGAAGCCTTGGGGGTGGACGTGATTGAAGCCGGATTTCCGATTTCAAGTCCGGGAGATTTCAATTCGGTCATTGAGATATCAAAAGCTGTGACATGGCCCACCATCTGTGCCTTGACACGTGCCGTACAGAAAGATATTGATGTGGCGGCAGAGGCTTTGCAGTTTGCCAAGCATAAACGTATCCATACTGGTATCGGTACATCTGACTCGCACATTAAATATAAATTTAATTCCAATCGCGAGGAAATAATAGAGCGTGCAGTGGCTGCCGTAAAGTATGCACGTAAGTATGTGGATGATGTAGAGTTCTATGCCGAAGATGCAGGCCGAACGGATAATGAATATTTGGCACGGGTGGTAGAAGCTGTTATCAAGGCAGGTGCGACTGTGGTGAATATTCCCGATACAACGGGGTATTGCTTGCCTGATGAGTATGGCGCGAAGATAAGATATCTGATGGAACATGTCAACGGTATTCATAATGCCATTATTTCTACTCATTGCCACAATGACTTGGGCATGGCTACTGCCAATACAATGGCTGGCGTACTGAATGGTGCCCGCCAGGTGGAGGTAACCATCAATGGTATTGGTGAACGTGCCGGCAATACTTCTCTTGAGGAAGTGGCGATGATTATCAAATGTCACAAGGACATAGAAATCGAGACCAACATCAATACACAGAAGATTTATCCAACCAGCCGTATGGTGTCCAGTCTGATGAACATGCCGGTGCAGCCCAACAAGGCTATTGTAGGTCGCAATGCTTTTGCCCATTCGTCGGGTATCCACCAGGATGGTGTGTTGAAGAATGTACAGACTTACGAAATCATTGACCCGCATGATGTGGGTATTGATGATAATTCCATCGTATTGACAGCCCGTAGCGGACGTGCAGCCTTGAAGAATCGTTTGTCGATATTGGGAGTACAACTGGATCAGGAGAAGTTGGACAAAGTGTATGAAGAGTTCTTGAAACTTGCCGATAAGAAGAAGGATATCAACGATGATGATATTCTGGTATTGGCAGGGGCAAACCGTACGCAGAACCACCGTATCAAACTGGAATATCTTCAGGTGACCAGTGGGGTGGGGGTTCGTTCGGTTGCCAGCTTGGGATTGAACATCTCTGGCGAGAAGTTTGAAGCCGCCGCCAGTGGAAACGGTCCGGTAGACGCTGCTATCAAGGCTTTGAAGAAGATTATTGACCGCCATATGACATTGAAGGAATTCACTATCCAGGCTATCAGCAAGGGTAGCGACGATATGGGTAAGGTACATATGCAGGTGGAATACGATAATCATATTTATTATGGGTTCGGTGCCAATACGGATATTATCGCGGCATCAGTGGAAGCGTACATCGACTGTATCAATAAGTTCAAGATGTGATTTTAATCGTAAATTGTAAATAGCTAAATTGTACATAAAGAGATGAATACATTATTTGATAAAATCTGGGATGCCCATGTGGTACAGAAAGTGGAAGACGGTCCCACACAGCTTTATATTGACCGGCTTTATTGTCATGAAGTAACCAGCCCGCAAGCCTTTTCAGGATTGCGCGAACGTGGAATCAAGTGTTTCCGTCCGGAAAAGATTTTCTGTATGCCCGACCATAACACGCCGACGCATGACCAGGACAAGCCGATTGAAGACCCGGTTTCAAAGACTCAGGTAGATACACTGGCCAAGAATGCGGAAGAGTTTGGATTGGCCCATTTCGGCATGATGGACAAGAAGAACGGAATTATCCATGTAGTAGGTCCGGAACGCGGGCTGACCCTGCCTGGCATGACCATTGTCTGCGGTGACTCGCATACTTCCACCCACGGGGCGATGGGAGCAGTGGCTTTCGGTATCGGTACGAGTGAGGTGGAAATGGTAATGGCCTCGCAATGTATCCTTCAGACCCGTCCTAAGACAATGCGCATCACTGTCGACGGCAAACTTGGCAAGGGAGTGACGGCAAAAGATGTAGCATTGTATATGATGTCGAAGATGACGACCAGCGGCGCTACGGGATATTTCGTGGAATATGCCGGAGAAGCTGTGCGTGGTCTGACTATGGAAGGCCGTCTGACCTTGTGCAATCTGAGTATAGAGATGGGTGCCCGCGGCGGTATGGTTGCTCCGGATGAGACCACTTTCGAGTACATCAAAGGACGCGAATATGCTCCGAAGGGTGAGGCATGGGACAAGGCATTGGCCTATTGGAAAACATTGAAGAGTGATGAGGATGCAGTGTTCGACAAGGAAGTCCGTTTTGCTGCCGAAGATATTGAACCGATGATTACATACGGTACCAACCCGGGCATGGGTATGGGTATCACACAACATATTCCTACTACCGAAGGCATGGGAGAAGCTGCCCGGACCTCTTTCATGAAGTCTATTAGCTATATGGGTTTCCAACCGGGAGAACCTTTGCTGGGTAAGAAGGTTGACTATGTGTTTTTGGGTGCCTGCACCAATGGACGCATTGAGGATTTCCGTGCATTTGCCTCCATTGTGAAAGGCCGTCGGAAAGCCGAGAATGTAGTGGCATGGCTGGTTCCGGGCTCCTGGATGGTAGATGCACAGATTCGCGAAGAGGGACTGGACAAGATTTTGGAAGAGGCCGGTTTTGCCATTCGCCAACCGGGTTGTTCTGCTTGCCTGGCAATGAACGACGATAAGGTGCCTGCCGGAGAGTATGCAGTGTCTACCAGTAACCGTAATTTTGAAGGACGCCAAGGACCGGGTTCCCGAACACTGCTTGCCAGCCCGCTTGTAGCTGCAGCAGCGGCAGTGACTGGAGTAATTACTGACCCGAGAACGCTGATTTGATGTACGATTGGACGATTTACGATTAAAATTACTTCGTAAATCAAACATCGTTCAACAAAGGTAAATCAAGAGTATTTTCAATCGTAAATTGTAAATCGTAAATACAAAGATGAAGACAAAATTTGATATAATAACCAGTACTTGTGTGCCTCTTCCATTAGAGAATGTGGATACAGACCAGATAATCCCTGCACGTTTTCTGAAAGCTACTACCCGTGAGGAAAAGTTCTTCGGAGATAATTTATTCCGCGATTGGCGCTATCATCCGGACGGTTCTCTGAACAAGGACTTTGTTTTGAACAATCCCACTTACGGTGGACAGATTCTGGTGGCGGGAAAGAACTTCGGTTCCGGTTCCAGCCGTGAGCATGCTGCATGGGCCATTGCCGGTTACGGTTTCCGCGTGGTGGTATCGAGTTTCTTTGCCGATATACACAAGAACAATGAACTGAACAACTTTGTGCTTCCGGTGGTGGTAAGTGAGCCGTTCCTGAAAGAGTTGTTCGACTCTATCTCTGCCAATCCGAAGATGGAAGTGGAAGTGAATCTGCCCGAACAGACCATCACCAACAAAGCTACGGGCAAGATCGAACATTTTGAAATCAATGCCTACAAGAAACATTGCCTGATGAATGGCTTGGATGACATCGATTTTCTGGTTGAGAATAAAGATAAGATAGAAGCTTGGGAGAATAAAAATGAAGCATAATCATCCGAAGATAGAAATCATGGACACTACGCTCCGCGACGGTGAACAGACCAGCGGAGTCTCCTTTGTGCCCCATGAGAAGCTGATGATTGCCCGTTTGTTACTGGAGGAATTGAAGGTAGACCGGGTGGAGGTGGCTTCTGCGCGGGTATCCGAAGGAGAGTTTGATGCCGTAAAAATGATTTGTGACTGGGCGGCACGCCGTAATCTGTTGCCAAGAGTAGAAGTGCTTGGCTTTGTAGATGGCCACACGTCGGTGGACTGGATACATGCGACCGGTTGCCGTGTCATTAATCTGCTGTGCAAAGGCTCGCTGAAGCATTGCACCTACCAGTTGAAGAAGACTCCCGAAGAGCATGTCGAGGATATTCTGGCTGTAGTGGATTATGCCAATGAGCAGGATATGGTAGTGAATGTCTATCTGGAAGACTGGAGCAATGGCATGAAAGATTCTCCGGAATATGTTTTCCTGCTGATGGATGCATTAAGCCGGACGAATATACGGCGCTATATGCTGCCTGATACATTGGGAGTGCTGAATCCGTTGCAAGTTATCGAGTTTATGCGGAAGATGGTGAAACGCTATCCGCATGCCCACTTTGACTTCCATGCCCACAATGATTATGACCTTGCTGTGAGCAATGTGTTGGCTGCTGTATTGAGTGGCTGTAAAGGCCTGCATACCACAATCAACGGTTTGGGCGAACGTGCCGGCAATGCTCCGCTTGCCAGTGTGCAGGCTATCCTGAAAGACCACTTCAATGCCATTACCAACATTGACGAAAGCCGTCTGAATGACGTAAGCCGTGTGGTGGAATCTTACTCGGGCATCGTAATTCCTGCCAACAAACCGATTGTTGGCGAGAATGTATTTACCCAAGTGGCAGGCGTTCATGCCGACGGTGACAATAAAAGTAATCTCTACTGCAACGACCTTCTGCCCGAACGTTTTGGTCGCAAGCGTGAGTATGCGTTGGGTAAAAATAGTGGTAAGGCAAATATCCGGAAGAATCTGGAGGACTTGGGCCTGCAACTGGATGAAGATGCCATGAGGAAAGTAACCGAACGCATTATCGAGTTGGGTGACAAGAAAGAGCTGGTGACGCAGGAAGATTTGCCGTATATTGTTTCGGATGTCTTGAAGCATGGGGTAATGGAAGAGCGTGTCAGTCTTAAAAGCTACATTGTGAATCTGGCGTATGGACTGAAGCCGATGGCTACGTTGAAGATAGAAATCAACGGAAAGGAATATGAGGAAAGTTCCAGTGGAGACGGTCAGTATGATGCTTTTGTACGTGCTTTGCGGAAAATATACAAAGTGACATTGGGGCGCAAGTTCCCGATGTTGACGAATTATGCCGTGACCATTCCTCCCGGTGGGCGTACTGATGCTTTTGTGCAGACGGTTATTACCTGGAGCTTTGAAGATGCGGTGTTCCGTACACGCGGGCTGGATGCCGACCAGACGGAGGCGGCTATTAAGGCGACAGTAAAGATGCTGAATATCATAGAAGATGAATACGAATCTAAAAAATGAATCTCATGGAGAAGACGAAATCATTTTTTGATAGGCGTCCTTATGTGTGCTATGCGTTGTATGCAGGCTTACTTTTTGCTTTCAATCTTTTTCTGCGTTGGCGGAGCCGTGAATTGGATGTAGATGGGTACCTTCTCTCTGCCATCAATACCCTTATATTGACAGCAGGCTTTGTGTGGGGCGACCGGTATCGTCGCAAGAATCTTGCAAACAAAAAGAAGATAGATGAACTTTTAAATAATAAAGAAAACAATGGATTTTAAAATTGCAGTGTTGGCCGGTGACGGTATCGGCCCCGAAATCTCTACCGTAGGCGTGGATGTGATGACTGCCGTGTGTGAGAAGTTCGGACATAAAGTGAACTATGAATATGCCATCTGCGGTGCAGACGCGATAGACAAGGTGGGTGACCCGTTTCCCGAAGCCACTTATGAGGCTTGTAAAAATGCGGATGCTGTATTGTTCTCTGCCGTAGGTGACCCGAAATTCGACAATGACCCTACTGCCAAAGTGCGTCCCGAGCAGGGCTTGCTGGCTATGCGCAAGAAACTGGGACTGTTTGCCAACATCCGTCCCGTGCAGACCTTCAAATGTCTGCTCCATAAGTCTCCCCTTCGTGCGGAACTGGTGGATGGTGCCGATTTCCTTTGCATCCGCGAACTGACCGGTGGCATGTACTTCGGTGAGAAATACCAGGACAATGACAAGGCGTATGATACGAACATGTATACCCGTCCTGAGATTGAGCGTATCCTGAAAGTCGGATTTGAATATGCCATGAAACGCAGTAAACATCTTACGGTGGTGGATAAAGCCAATGTGCTTGCCTCTTCCCGTCTTTGGAGACAGATTGCCCAGGAGATGGCACCGCAGTACCCCGAGGTGACAACCGACTATATGTTTGTGGACAACGCCGCCATGAAGATGATTCAAGAGCCGAAATTCTTTGACGTAATGGTTACGGAAAATACGTTTGGTGATATTTTGACGGACGAGGGTTCCTGCATCAGTGGCTCTATGGGATTGCTGCCTTCTGCTTCTACGGGAGAGAGCACGCCGGTATTCGAACCTATCCATGGTTCCTGGCCGCAGGCGAAAGGCTTGAATATAGCCAATCCGCTGGCGCAAATTTTGTCTGTAGCCATGCTTTTCGAATACTTCGACCTGAAAGAGGAGGGGGCGTTGATTCGTAAGGCAGTTGATGCTTCACTCGATGCGAATGTACGTACACCGGAGATTCAAGTAGAAGGTGGCGACAAATACGGTACCAAGGAAGTGGGCGCGTGGATTGTAGACTATCTTAAGAAGTCTTGATAACAGTGTCCCATTACCGTTCTGTCCATCAGTAACTTCTCACTGCAAAGTTCTGCAAACCTTTTGCAGTGTCACTGCAAAGCTGTTACAGCCGCGCTGCAAAGCAGTTGCAGTACCACTGCAAACCTATTTGCAGTAACGCTGCAGCTCGTTTGCAGTACTACTGCAAAAAGCATGCACCATCTTTGCAGTGGGGAGTCGCTGATTGTCAGATATGGTTCTTCCTCCTCATCCTGCCTTCTTCAATCGTTTCATATCCTTTCATCCTCTTTATTCGTGTTAAGCTTTGATAGATGGCAGTATAATCTTTCCTTTCCCGCACGGTTTATTTCTTGGAATTTCCATATCTTTGTCAGCATATCCATGTTACATAAGTGTGTACGGGAAGAATGTATTAGACAGTGAGATTATGGCGAAAATTGCAAAGAACCTGACGGAGTTGATTGGGCATACTCCTTTGATGGAATTGGCTGAATACAGTCGTAAATACGGATTGAAAAGAAATATTGTGGCTAAGCTGGAATCTTTTAATCCGGCGGGAAGCGTGAAGGACCGTGTGGCATTTGCCATGATTGAGGATGCCGAGGCACGTGGGGCTTTGAAACCCGGAGCCACGATTATTGAACCTACCAGTGGCAATACCGGCGTGGGACTGGCGATGGTGGCAACCATCAAGGGATATCATTTGATATTGACCATGCCGGAGACCATGAGTGTGGAACGCCGTAATCTGTTGAAAGCCTTGGGTGCGGAGATTGTACTGACCGACGGACTGGCAGGTATGGCCGGCTCCATTGCCAAAGCGAAAGAATTGCGGGATGTGATACCTGGTGCGGTTATTCTGCAGCAGTTTGAGAATCCCTCCAATGCCAAGGCTCATGAACATACTACGGGGGAAGAAATCTGGACGGACACGGATGGTAAAGTGACTGTTTTTGTTGCCGGTGTGGGCACGGGCGGTACGGTCTGTGGAGTGGCGCGTGCCTTGAAGAAACATAATCCGGATGTCTATGTTGTGGCTGTAGAACCGGCCTCCTCTCCGGTTCTGGAAGGAGGGGAAGATGCACCGCACCGCATCCAGGGGATTGGGGCCAATTTTATTCCTTCCATTTATGATGCTTCTGTAGTAGACGAGATTATTCCGGTGCCCGATGACGAGGCCATTCGTGGAGGACGAGAGCTGGCTTCTACGGAAGGCTTGCTGGCTGGCATCTCATCCGGTGCGGCGGTATATGCGGCACGGTTGCTGGCCGAACGCCCTGAATTTGCGGATAAAATGATTGTTGCCCTACTGCCCGATACGGGGGAACGCTATTTGTCAACAGAACTGTTCGCTTTCGATACCTATCCTTTGGAATAAATACTGAACTATTATATGAAGAAACTTATTTTTTCTTTCTTCTTGTGTGGAGCCACGATGTTCCCTGCCTTTTCACAAACCTATCAGGAACTGAGCGAACGTGCGGTTGCAGCCACGGAGCAAGACAGCTTGTCATTGGCCGAAAAATACATTGAACAAGCTTTGAAAATGGAGCCCGCCAATCCTCATAACGCTTTGCTTTTCTCCAATTTAGGAACGATACAGCGTTGGCAGCACCGGTATGAGCAGGCTCTTGACTCGTATACGCTGGCATTGAACATTGCTCCGCGTGCCATACCCGCCTTGATGAATCGTGCCGCTCTTTATCTAGAGTTGGGAAAGGATGACTTGGCCCGGATAGACTATTCTTTGGTGCTGGATATAGAGAGCGATAATCAGGAAGCCTTGCTGATGCGTGCCTATATCTATATGCGGCAGCGCAACTATAATTTTGCAAAGTCTGATTATGAACGTCTGCTGAAACTTGCCCCCCAGAGTTACAATGGCCGTCTGGGGTTGGCTACACTGGAGCAGAAGGAGGGCAAATATGAAGCGGCGCTTTCGATATTGAATGCCATGATTGCAGAAAAAGGAGGAGAAGCTACCCGGCTGACTACCCAGCAATATGCCGTACTTTACGTAGCACGTGCGGGTGTAGAGCAGGATATGAAACATGTGGACCTGGCCATGATGGACTTGGAAGAAGCCATCAAGCTGGATGCTTCGCAGACAGAAGCCTACTTGATACGGGGGCAAATTTACCTTTCTCAAAAGAAAAAGGAGTTGGCAAAACGTGACTTCGAAAAGGCCATTTCACTTGGCGTGCCGCAAGGTGACCTTAGGGATTTACTGTTACAGTGTAAATAATATTCAACTGTATTTCCGTATCAGTTCCACAAACTCTTTTCCGTATTTCTTCTTTTTATATTCACCGATACCGCTGATATTACCAAATTCTTCTATGGTAGTGGGGCGGGAGGTGCTGAGTAGGTGGAGCACTTTGTCGGACAGTACGATATAGGCAGGAAGTGCTTCCTGGTCGGCAAGGCGTTTGCGGAGAGTGCGGAGAGCCTCGAAAAGTTCCCCACTTTCTTTATTGGGCAATCCCAATGGCAATTCTTTGGTTGGAACTGTAGCCTTGCGTTTACGGCCTCTTGTAGCTTGTACAGCTTCCTCGCGGCGGATGGTGACAAGCAGGGCGCGTGCTCTGCCAAACAAGACATCTGTTCCGCTTTGAGTAATTTTCAGATGGTTGTTTTCATTGTAGGCTATTTCGAAATAGCCGAGTTGCAACATTTGCAGCAGGTAGTCATGCCAATCTCTGGCAGGTACTTCACGCCCGGCTCCAAAGGTCTTAAGGCGATGGTATCCCCTTTCTGTAACTTCAGAACTCATGTTTCCTCGGAGGATGTCCACTAAAATACCGGTTCCTATCTGTTGCTCGGAACGCGCGATTGCACTAAGTGCCTTTTGTACGATTATTGTACCATCGAAACGTTCGGGGGGATTTTTGCATACATCACAGTTTCCACAGTCGCAGGTCGTATTTTCACCGAAATAGCTTAACAGAATGCGGCGGCGGCAGATATCTGCTTCCGCATATTGCTGCATGCGTTGCAGTTTTTCCAGGTTGATGCTTTGTTGTCCGCTGTCCGTTGCGAATTTAGTGAGCAGAATGAGGTCGGCCAGTGAATAGAACAAAAGGGTGTCACTGGGCATTCCGTCTCGTCCGGCACGTCCTATTTCTTGATAGAAACTTTCAATGCTTTTGGGCAAATTGTAATGAATTACCCAGCGCACATTGCTTTTGTCAATTCCCATTCCAAAGGCAATGGTGGCGCATACCGCTTGCACGCGGTCGTTGATGAAGTCGTCTTGTGCTTCATCTCTTCGTGCCGGCGATAGGCCGGCATGATAGACTGCTGACCTTATTCCATGTTTCTGAAGCATCTGTGCCACCGATTCGGTCTTGCTGCGGCTCATACAATAAATGATGCCGCTCTCTCCCGGATGGCGGGCGATGAAGTCGAGGATGGCTTTGCTTTTTTCCTTCTGCTGGTAACCTCTTTTTACGGTGAGACTCAGGTTGGGACGGTCGAAAGATGAAATGAAAATTCTCGGTTGGTTGAGGTGTAGCTGTTTAATAATATCTTCACGGGTTATTTTATCGGCTGTGGCAGTAAGTGCAATGATGGGAACCTGGGGAAACAGTTGGTGAAGGATGCCCATCTGTGTATATTCCGGACGGAAATCGTGTCCCCATTGTGAGATGCAGTGAGCTTCATCAATGGCGAAAAGGGAAATATGCATATCCCTTAACAGATAGTTGGCTTCCGCCAATAATTTTTCAGGAGAAATATATAGCAGTTTCAGCTTGCCTTCCATGCATGCACGTCGTAGGGAAGCATTCTCTGTTTCATCATTATTGCTGTTCAGTGCACCGGCCGCGATACCGTTTGCACAGAGCGTTTCCACTTGGTCCTTCATCAAGGAAATGAGCGGAGAAACCACTACCGCCGTGCCTTCACTCAATAGGGCGGGAAGTTGGTAGCAGATGGACTTTCCACCTCCCGTAGGCATCAGTACCAATGCGTCTTTACGGTCCATCAGATGGCGTATGATGTCTTCTTGTAAGGGGCGGAAACTGTCGTAACCGAAATATGTCTTGAGCGTTTGTAGCATAATCTGGCAGTATGTATTTCTTCCGGCAAAGGTACACTAATTATTGCATATACTACAAATGGAAAGTCATCAAGATTTTGTATCATATGAGTTTCTGCAAAAGGTTAAAGTTTCTTATTAATGGCTGAATTGACCTACTTTTCAACCTTTTTCGTTGTTTATTTATCAAAAATATATACGGGAAAAGTTGTGTATTAAAAAAAAATGTCTGACTTTTGTAAAGTCTAAGGGGCTAACCCTTTGGCTTTTCCGATTTTAAACAACCCTAACCAGTTAATTCAATGAGTGATTTAGAAAACAATGCCCAGGAAAAAGGAACGAAGAAACGTCCTTACAACCTGCGCGAAAAGAAAGAAAAGGATGCTGCCTACCGTTCTTTGATAAGGCCGGAATTGGCAGATGAGTTGTATGACAAGATATTGAATATCGTTGTTGTACAAAAGAAGTACAGAGATGCTGATTATTCCGCTAAGGATTTGGCGAAAGAATTGCAGACCAATACTCGCTATTTGTCTGCAGTGGTGAATTCACGCTTCGGCATGAACTATTCTTGCCTGCTGAATGAATATAGAGTAAAAGAAGCTCAGCATTTGTTGACAGACAAAAGATATGCTGACAAGAATGTAGAGGAGATCAGTACGATGGTCGGCTTTGCAAATCGTCAGTCTTTTTATGCTGCTTTCTATAAAAATGTAGGTGAGACTCCTAATGGATATCGTAAAAGACACGCAGAAAAAGAAGCTAAGAAGAAATAATTCTGTATGACTGAATGAATAAAAAGGAAATATTCCGGAACAGTTGTTTCGGGATACTTCCTTTTCTTCTTTTTTAATACCAATCTATATACTCCCGACACATGAAGAAACAACTAATTTCTATGGTGACTGCCCTTTCTCTATTGACGGCTTGTGGTGGAAATCCGAAAACAACTGCTGAGGCAGAAAAATTTGACTATACAGTGGAACAATTTGCAGATTTACAGATTTTACGTTACCGCGTACCAGGTTTTGAGGATTTGTCCCTCAAACAAAAAGAATTGGTTTATTATTTGACGGAAGCGGCTTTGCAGGGCAGAGACATTCTTTTCGACCAGAATGGCAAGTATAACCTGACGATTCGCCGGATGCTGGAAGCTGTCTATACCGGCTATAAGGGAGATAAGAATACTCCTGATTTCAAGGCTATGGAAGTGTACCTCAAGCGGGTATGGTTCTCTAACGGCATTCATCATCACTATGGCAGCGAAAAGTTCGTTCCGGGATTTACTCCCGAATTCTTCAGGCAGGCTGTACAGAGTGTGGATGCAGCTACGTTGCCGCTTGCCGAAGGACAGACTGTGGAACAACTGTGCGAGGAAGTGTTCCCCGTTATTTTCGACCCCACGGTGATGCCCAAACGGGTGAACCAAGCTGCCGGTGAAGATTTGGTTTTGACTTCCGCATGCAATTATTACGATGGCGTGACGCAGCAGGAGGCCGAAGATTTCTATAATGCCTTGAAGAATCCGCAGGATGAAACTCCCGTTTCCTATGGTTTGAATAGCCGTTTGGTGAAAGAGGATGGCAAGATTCAGGAGAAAGTATGGAAAGTGGGGGGCTTGTATGGACAGGCACTTGAAAAGATTGTCTACTGGCTGAAGAAGGCAGAAGGAGTTGCCGAGACTCCCGAGCAGAAGGCGGTGATAGCCAAACTGATGGAATTCTATGAAACCGGCGATTTGAAGACATTCGATGAATATGCCATTTTGTGGGTGAAGGATTTGAACTCACGCATTGACTTTGTGAACGGTTTTACCGAAAGTTATGGTGACCCGCTCGGCATGAAGGCAAGCTGGGAATCTCTGGTGAATTTTAAAGATTTGGAAGCTACCCAGCGTACAGAGTTGATAAGCGGCAATGCACAGTGGTTTGAGGACCATTCGCCGGTAGACGGACAATTCAAGAAGGAGAAAGTGAAAGGGGTGTCTGCCAAGGTAATCACGGCGGCTATTCTGGCCGGTGACTTGTATCCTGCAACTGCTATCGGCATCAACCTGCCCAATGCCAACTGGATACGTAGCCATCATGGTTCGAAATCCGTTACAATCGGTAACATTACAGATGCTTATAACAAGGCAGCTCATGGCAACGGGTTCAATGAGGAGTTTGTGTACAGTGATGCAGAGCTTCAACTGATTGATAAGTACGCAGATGTGACAGATGAACTGCATACTGACTTGCATGAATGTTTGGGACATGGTTCCGGTAAATTGCTCCCGGGTGTGGACCCGGATGCGTTGAAGGCATATGGTTCTACTATCGAAGAAGCGCGCGCCGACTTGTTCGGACTCTACTACGTGGCCGACCCGAAGCTGGTGGAACTGGGGCTTACTCCAAGTGCGGATGCTTATAAGGCTCAATACTACACCTATCTGATGAATGGTTTGATGACACAGCTTGTACGTATCGAGCCTGGTAACAATGTAGAAGAAGCCCATATGCGCAACCGTCAGCTCATAGCCCGCTGGGTGTACGAGAAAGGTGCGGCGGAGAAGGTTGTGGAATTGGTAAAGAAGGATGGGAAGACGTACGTCGTGATAAACGATTATGAGAAAGTGCGTGACTTGTTTGGCCGGTTGCTTGCCGAGATACAGCGTATCAAGTCCACCGGTGACTATGCCGGTGCCCATGATTTGGTGGAAGCCTATGCCGTGAAAGTCGATCCCGCTTTGCATGCCGAAGTGCTGGAACGCTACAAGAAGCTGAATCTTGCGCCGTATAAGGGGTTCGTCAATCCCAAGTATGAAGTGGTGACGGATGCCGACGGTACTATAACAGATGTGACAGTGACTTATGATGAAGGTTATGCGGAACAGATGTTGCGTTATAGCAAAGACTATTCTACATTGCCTTCTGTCAATAAATGATGAACTATGATAGATACTAAAGAGCAGCTGCATCAGCGGCTGAAAGATATAAAGACACAGCTCCGTCTCTCAATGAACGGGGCTGTGTCCCAAAGTATGCGTGAGAAAGGGCTGGTATATAAGCTGAACTTCGGCGTGGAGTTGCCCCGTATCAAGGGTATTGCTGCCGGTTACGAGAAGGACCACTCTCTGGCTCAAGCTTTGTGGAAAGAAGATATCAGAGAGTGCAAAATATTGGCGGGACTTTTACAGCCGGTAGAGAGTTTCCTGCCCGAGATAGCCGATATCTGGGTGGAAGATATCCGTAATATCGAGATTGCAGAACTTACCTGCATGAATTTATTCCAACATCTTCCTTATGCGCCTGCCAAGTCCTTCCATTGGATTGCAAGCGAGGACGAATACACGCAGGTTTGCGGCTTCCTCACCATAGCCCGTCTATTGATGAAGAAAGGGGATATGAACGAACGGGTTGAAAATGAGTTCCTCGACCAGGCAATAACGGCTTTTTTGTCGGGCTCCTATCATGTACGCAATGCAGCCATGACTGCTATCCGCCGCTTTATGCAGCAAAATGAGGAAAATTCTTTTCAAGTTTGCCGCAGAGTGGAGGGTATGGACAATTCTTCTTCTGATGTAGAACAATTACTATACAATCTTGTAAAAGAGGAGGTTTGTTAGATTAGTTCTATGGTTATAGAGACTGATGCGGTAAGGGAATATTTCCCTTATCGCAATTTTTATCTCTTTCTCGTTTGCTTTCCACAAAAAAGGATTAACTTTGTTGGCTGTAAAACTGCGCCGTCAAATGGAAAGTCAGAATGTGAAAGATACAGTTAGGCAGATATTCACTGAATATCTGAATGCGAACGGGCATCGGAAGACTCCCGAACGTTATGCTATACTTGACACCATTTACTCCATAGACGGTCATTTTGATATCGACACGCTCTATTCACTGATGGCCGACCAGGAGAACTTCCGCGTCAGCCGTGCAACGCTTTACAATACCATCATTTTGCTTATAAATGCTCGTCTGGTCATCAAACATCAGTTCGGCAACTCTTCCCAATACGAAAAATCTTATAATCGCGATACGCACCATCACCAGATATGCACCCAGTGCGGAAAGGTGACCGAGTTTCAGAACGAGGAGTTGCAACATGCCATTGAGAATACCAAACTGAGCCGTTTTAATCTTACGCACTATTCCTTATATATGTATGGGTTGTGCAGCAAGTGTGACCGGGCCAATAAACGGAAGAAAAAGAATAATAACCATAAAAAAGAAAAATGAAAGTAGACGTATTATTAGGATTACAATGGGGCGACGAAGGCAAAGGCAAAGTCGTTGATGTGTTAACTCCGAGATACGATGTCGTAGCTCGTTTCCAGGGCGGACCGAATGCCGGACATACACTCGAGTTTGAAGGGCAGAAGTATGTGCTCCGTTCCATTCCGTCTGGAATATTCCAGGGAGACAAGGTGAATATCATCGGTAACGGAGTGGTGCTTGACCCGGCTCTCTTCAAAGCGGAAGCCGAATCATTGGAAGCGTCCGGCCATAACTTGAAGGAACGCTTGCACATTTCCAAGAAAGCACACCTCATTCTGCCGACTCACCGCATACTGGATGCTGCATACGAAGCAGCCAAAGGCGATGCAAAGGTAGGAACGACCGGAAAAGGTATCGGACCGACTTACACGGATAAAATCAGCCGTAACGGTGTGCGTGTAGGCGACATTCTGCATGACTTTGACAAGAAGTATGCAGCGGCCAAGGCCCGTCATGAGCAAATCTTGAAAGGCTTGAACTATGAGTATGACATTACCGAAATGGAGAAGGCATGGTTCGAAGGTATCGAATACTTGAAACAATTCCAGTTGGTGGATAGCGAACACGAGATGAACAATCTGCTGGCTGCCGGCAAGTCTGTATTGTGCGAAGGTGCGCAGGGGACAATGTTGGACATTGATTTCGGTTCTTATCCGTTTGTAACGTCTTCCAATACGGTTTGTGCAGGTGCTTGTACCGGTCTGGGTATTGCTCCCAACAAGATTGGTGAGGTATATGGGATTTTCAAAGCCTATTGTACGCGCGTAGGTGCCGGTCCGTTCCCGACGGAATTATTCGACAAGACCGGTGACCAGATTTGCACGCTGGGTCATGAGTTCGGTTCTGTGACAGGACGTAAGCGCCGTTGTGGCTGGATTGACCTGGTGGCATTGAAATATGCCATTATGGTAGACGGGGTTACCAAACTGATTATGATGAAGAGCGATGTGCTCGATTCTTTTGAAACCATTAAGGCTTGTGTAGCTTACAAGATGGATGAGGAAGAGATTGATTACTTCCCGTTCGATATCAATGAGACTGTTGAACCGGTTTATGTAGAGCTACCCGGTTGGCAGACGGATATGACCAAGATGCAGAGTGAAGATGAGTTCCCGGAGGAATTCAATGCATACTTGTCATTCCTGGAAGAACAGCTTGGTGTGCCCATCAAGATTGTTTCCTTAGGACCGGACCGTGAGCAGACCATCGAACGGTATACAGAGGAATAATAAAACTTACTGATAACCTTAGGCACGGATTACACGGATTTCGCGGCTTCATCTGAAGAACCGTGGGCGTCCGGATAGTCCGTGCCTTTTTTATTTATTGCCATGAAAACACATCTTTTGTCTTTTTTACTGCTGTTGCTCCTTGTACCTTCCGCACAGTCGCAGACTTATCAGCCGACGGAGGAAAATCTGAAATCCCGTCAGGAGTTTCGTGACAACCGATTCGGTATCTTCCTGCATTGGGGGATATACAGCATGCTGGCTACCGGAGAATGGACCATGACGAACAAGAACCTTAATTATAAGGAGTATGCCAAACTGGCGGGAGGCTTCTATCCTGCCAAGTTCGATGCTGCCAGATGGGTGTCAGCCATTAAGGCGTCCGGGGCAAAGTATATCTGCTTTACATCCCGGCATCACGATGGCTTTTCTATGTTCCACACACGTTTTTCCGATTACAATATTGTGGATGCTACCCCTTTTAAGCGGGATATTCTGAAAGAATTGGCGGACGAGTGCCACAAGCAAGGTATTCGTCTGCATCTCTACTATTCGCACATCGACTGGTATCGCGAGGATGCTCCGTGGGGACGCACCGGACGTGGAACGGGACGACCGAATCCGGAGGGCGACTGGAACAGCTACTATAAATTCATGAACAATCAGCTGACCGAGTTGCTCACCAATTATGGAAAAATAGGTGCCATTTGGTTTGATGGCTGGTGGGACCAGGACCAGAATCCGGATTTTGATTGGCAACTGCCCGGGCAATATGCCATGATACACCGCCTGCAACCGGCTTGCTTGGTTGGGAACAACCATCATCAAGCACCGTTTGCCGGCGAGGACATCCAGATATTCGAGCGCGACCTGCCGGGAGAGAACCGTGCCGGTCTTTCCGGGCAGGATATCAGCGCCTTGCCCCTTGAAACCTGCGAGACGATGAATGGAATGTGGGGATATAAGATTACGGACCAGGATTATAAATCCACCAAAACGCTGATACATTACCTGGTGAAGGCTGCGGGTAAAGATGCCAATCTGCTGATGAATATCGGTCCTCAGCCGGACGGTGAGCTGCCTGCTGTTGCATTGGAGCGTCTGGCAGAAGTAGGGGAATGGATGAAGGTATACGGTGAAACCATCTACGGAACCCGTGGCGGCTGCATTGTTCCGCATCCTTGGGGAGTCACTACACAAAGAGAAAATAAATTATACGTGCATATTCTCGAATTGCAGGATAAGGCTCTCTTCCTGCCGTTGGAAGGCAAGAAAGTGAGGAAGGCAGTGGGGTATGCCGACCGTCTTCCAGTGAAGTTCCGTAAGTGTGAAGGAGGGGTGATGCTTTACTTGCCGGAGGTTCCGACGGATATCGATAAAGTGATAGAGGTGGAGATTGAAAAATAAATTATAAATCAGAAATCTTTAATTCTTCCTAAAAGATAAAGGAAACGCTGGCATTGCTCACCGTTTCCTTTTATTTTTGGCAGACTATTTGTTATACAATAAGAAACGACTGATTTATTCACAATTTAAAGAAAGAAAATTATGGGAACAGGAATGATAGGAATGCAATGGATTATTTTTATCGGTATTGCCGTCGTCAGCTGGCTGGTACAGATGAATCTTCAGAACAAATTCAAGAAGTACTCTAAAATCCCTACCGGCAACGGAATGACGGGAGCGGACGTGGCTTTGAAGATGCTGCACGACAATGGCATCTACGATGTGACTGTGACGCATACTCCCGGACATCTGACCGACCATTATAATCCTGCCAATAAGACAGTAAACTTGAGTGAGAGTGTTTATAGCAGTAACAGCATCATGGCTGCTGCCGTTGCAGCCCACGAATGTGGTCACGCCGTGCAGCATGCACGCGCATATGCTCCGTTGACAATGCGCAGCAAGCTGGTGCCGGTGGTGTCTTTTGCTTCACAATGGATGACGTGGTTGCTGCTGGCAGGTATCTTGATGCTGAACTCCTTCCCACAACTGTTGCTGGCGGGCATTATATTGTTTGCATTGACAACTTTGTTCAGCTTCATCACCTTACCGGTGGAAATCAATGCAAGTAAGCGTGCGCTGGTATGGCTCAGCAACTCCGGCATTACGAATTCATATAATCATGCGCAAGCGGAAGATGCACTCCGTTCGGCTGCCTATACGTATGTAGTGGCTGCTCTCGGTTCGCTTGCTACCTTGATTTATTATATCATGATATTCCTGGGACGCAGAGATTAAACACATGATGCAGACATAAAAAACAGACCATCTGTTCATCCGAAACAGATGGTCTGTTTGCTTTAAATAGATGATGTGTCTCTGCCGGATGTATCATCTGTTTTTTTTATTCCTGATAGGGCGACTGCCAGAACCAGGTATCGTCATTGACCACGTACTTGGCTTGGAAGAAGTTTTCTGCATTAGGGTCTGAGGGGCAAAGCAGTACATCGTCTGCTTTTATGCTATAGAGATTCTTGGCCATATAGCTGTCTAAATAATATTCTTTGGTAATCTTCTGCTGGTTATTCCAGTTGGCTTCTTCATTTAGGATTACCGGACGACCGTCTCGCAGACGTTCGCGCACTTCTTGCACGCTTAGCATGATGCCGTTTTCATCCATCACCCAGGCATTGTTGGTGGGGTCTATCCATATCCATTTATCCAAGGTATTGGAATAAACTACGTTAATGGAATGGCATTCGCCGATGTATTTTTGAGGTAATCCGCTGATGTGGCGTGCCTTAAATCCCATGGACAGATAACAATCCTTCAGTACATGGGCAAGACCTCCGCAATGCAGACCTCGCGCACCGCCTTTGCAAGCTTCTGCCCATTTTATGATGTTGCTGCCTGCCGGACTTTCATGGTTTCCGTCATGTTTTATGGTATTGTGTATATAAGTCAGTATGTTCTTTATTTTTGATAATTCGTCGCCTGCGCCTGCCACACTGTCCAACTTGAAGTATTGGCGTACCTCTACTAAATACTTGTTGTTGGGATTGATGTATTCGAAGCGGGGGAGTGTATCAGGGCGCTCATTGTGGGTGTATCCCGGTGCTTTTTGAAGTATGTCGAGGTAGTCACCCACTTCCTTCACTTTGGCAAGCACTGCCTTGAAGCGTTTATCGCTGCGCAGGTTGTCTAAGTCGGTATCATTCATCATGTGGTTGTAATCTTGAAATCCATTGTCGTAGGCCAGTTCTAAATTTTTGATGGCTTCACCTTTTTTCTTTAACAAGGATTGGAAGCAGGCTAAATTGTAGTAATAGGACTGTATGAGCCAGCTGTACTTTTTCTGAGTGTTCTCGTCTTGTTCTTTGAACAGAGTTATCAAAGCCTTACGTTCTTTTCGGCTTCTTTATAGTTTTTCTCATTGACGGCTTGTTGCAGCTTTTGTACGATGGCTTCTTCTTTTTGGTCGAAGTCTTTGGCGTTGCCGGATTGTGCCCGGCTAACACCGATGCCGCATAGCAACAACATGCAGAATAAAATCAGTCTCTCTTTCATAAATGTGTAAGTTTGAAGTTTGTTTTGGTCGTTTTTATGCGACGGTAATGATACAAAGGTAAACATTCTCTTTTCTTAATCAATAAAATACTGTAACTTTGTCGTCCGATTTTTAAAATAATTGAACTGATTATGGCAGCAAAACCAAGTATTCCGAAAGGAACCCGTGACTTCTCGCCCGTAGAAATGGCGAAGCGTAACTATATATTCAATACGATTCGTGAGGTGTATCATCTCTATGGTTTTCAGCAGATAGAAACGCCCTCGATGGAAATGCTTTCTACTTTGATGGGAAAGTATGGTGAGGAAGGTGACAAGCTCTTGTTCAAGATACAGAACTCCGGTGATTACTTCTCCGGACTGACAGATGAGGAACTGTTGAGCCGTAATGCGGTGAAGCTTGCCAGTAAATTCTGCGAGAAAGGTTTGCGTTATGACCTCACAGTGCCTTTTGCCCGTTACGTGGTAATGCACCGCGATGAAATAACTTTTCCTTTCAAACGTTATCAGATACAGCCCGTGTGGCGCGCCGACCGTCCGCAGAAAGGACGCTATCGTGAGTTCTATCAATGCGATGCCGATGTGGTAGGTAGCGATTCCTTGCTGAATGAGGTGGAGCTGATGCAGATTGTCGATACGGTATTTACCCGCTTCGGCATCCGTGTTTGTATCAAGATTAACAATCGTAAGATATTGAGTGGCATTGCCGAAATCATCGGTGAGTCTGACAAGATTGTTGATATTACTGTGGCCATCGATAAGTTGGATAAGATAGGTCTGGACAATGTCAATGCCGAGTTGAAAGAGAAAGGCATCAGTGACGAGGCTATCGCCAAACTGCAACCTATCATTTTGTTGAGCGGAAGTAATGAAGAGAAACTTGCAACTCTGAAGGAAGTTCTTGCTGCCAGCGAGACCGGACTGAAGGGCGTGGAGGAAAGTGAATTTATCCTTTCCACCTTAAAGAACCTTGGCTTGAAGAACGAAATCGAGCTGGATTTGACATTGGCCCGTGGCTTGAATTACTATACCGGTGCCATCTTCGAAGTAAAGGCGCTGGATGTGCAAATCGGCAGTATTACTGGTGGAGGACGCTATGACAACTTGACGGGTGTATTCGGTATGTCCGGTGTCAGTGGTGTCGGTATCTCGTTCGGTGCAGACCGTATCTTTGATGTGCTGAACCAGCTTGACCTTTATCCGAAAGAAGCGGTGAACGGTACTCAGTTACTGTTTATCAACTTTGGTGAGAAAGAGGCCGCATTCTCAATGAATGTATTGACTGAAGTGCGTGCGGCAGGCATCCGTGCCGAGATTTTCCCCGATGCAAGCAAGATGAAGAAACAGATGGGGTATGCGAACTCCAAAGCCATCCCGTTTGTGGCCCTGGTGGGTGAGAATGAAATGAATGAAGGTAAGGTGACATTGAAAAACATGGAGACTGGAGAGCAGAAAATGGTCACTCCCCAAGAGCTGGTTAGCGAACTGAAATAATAAAAACTGAAATACATTTAAAAAGGAGCACAAAATTGCTCCTTTTTTTGTATATTTATGGCACAAATATAGGTATTTGTAATAGTGGCGTAGGAAAAATGAAACATCCTGCATTTATCTTTGTACTGACAAAAAAGGAGGTTTTTATGGTTTCTGTTGAGCTTAAGCAAGAAAAACACAATGCCCTCGTCAGTTTCCTGATGATTGTCATAGCGGCATTGTTCCTGCTCTATATGGGCAGTTCATTGGTACATTCTACAAAAGCGTTCTGGGAAAATTATTCCATAGAAGAGCTGCTGGAATAGAAGGAATTCAAGTCAAATCACTACCTTTGTCGGCAAAACATATTGCCGATGATACTTTATTTTACCGCAACCGGAAACTCACGCTGGATTGCAGAATTGCTTGCAGAGGCTATGCATGATACTGCCGTCAGCATTGTTGATTGCCTTAAGCAAGGCTCGATACCCGCAGGACTGTCGACAGCTGACAGACTGGGTATTGTTTTTCCGGTACACTCATGGTATGCACCCCGTGTCTTGATTGATTTTTTGTCGCAGCTCCGGTTGCCGGACTGCTGTTACCGTTATGCCGTGTGTACATGCGGGGACGATATGGGAAAGGGAATGAACCGCCTGGCGGAACATTTTCCGTTGGATGCAGCCTGGTCTGTTGCAATGCCCAATACCTACGTACCGATGTTCGACTTGGACGATGAGGCGCTTTGCCGTAAGAAGATAGAGAATGCACGGCATGCCATTGCTTCGATTGCGGCAGATGTCATTGCACGGAAAAAGGTTTGGAATGTGCATGAAGGCGGTGCTGCCTGGTTGAAAACGTATGTAGTGAATCCTTTGTTTGTACGTTTTACCATTGGTACCAAGGGATTTCATGTAGATGAAGGCTGTGTCTCTTGCGGAATATGCAGAAAGTCTTGTCCGGTAGGCAATATCAGGATGGTAGATGGACGTCCGGTGTGGGGAAAGCAGTGCATTCACTGCATGGCGTGCCTGCATGCTTGTCCCCAGGAGGTGATACAGTATGGAAAAACGACACGGAAGAAGGGGCGGTACCGGTTGACCGACTACTTATAGGCTATCGGGATATCAACTTGTCCTTCAATAGGGCATTCAGTACCTCATCGCGTAGGTTGCGGGCTATCGGTATCTTGTGTGTCCCTATGATGAGCATATTCCCTTCTATGGCTTGTACTTTGCTTGTCTGCACAATGTAGGAGCGGTGTACTTGTATAAACAGGTTGTCGGGCAGAAATTCCAATAAACTCTTTAGGGGAGAATAGGTGATTTCCTTTGAGGAGGAAGTATGTATCAATACGTAGTTGCCCATACTTTCTATGAACAGAATATCCTGGATGGTCACCTTCTTGAGCAGTTTGTCTGTCTTTACGAAGAGGTAAGGCTCGGGAGTGGATTCTTGCTCTTTCTGTAGCAGTTCATGCACTCTGTTCACCGCTTTCAAAAAGCGGTCGAAGGAAATGGGCTTGAGCAGATAATCGGTTACATTCAGCTCATATCCTTTCAATGCATACTGCTCGTAGGCTGACGTGATGATGACTTTGGGCGGATTACGGATACCGCTTAGAAAATCAATGCCGTTGATGTAGGGCATTTCTATGTCCATAAACAGCAACTCTGGCTGTTCTTTTTTCAACAGCTCGTTCAGCTGCAGGGCGTTCTCGCATTCTCCTGTCAAAGTTAGGAAATCTGTTTTTTCAATGTAACCTTCGTTTTACTATTCCCACGTAAACCAGCAGAATGACGTTCATCATCAGTGCGTAGATAATAGCAGGTATTGCAATGATGTCATTGTTGAATACAAACGGACTACTGGCAACAGCAATTGCTTGTGCGGCATTCTGCATACCGATTTCTATAATGAGTGTACGTTGTTCTTTCCGGTTGAGGCGCATGGACTTCGATAGCACTACGCCGCCTCCCATAGCCAGCAGGATAAGAATGGAGATGCAGAGGCCCAGTTTGCCGAATTGGCCGGTGATGGTAGCATGATGCTGTATGAAGAAGATGGTTGCCAGCAGGATAAGTGCGGGAAAGGCTGTCTTGGACAATATCTTATGAATCCTTTCTGCCATTTGCGGACGGTAGCGCTTCGTGAATATGCCGGCTACAATGGGAAGAAGCATCAGAACCAGGTTCTGCATGATAAGGCTTCCTACGGGGAGATGGATATCTATGTCCGGATTGCTGTCTACAAAGTGTGTGGCGAATTCCATAATCACGGGGATAGTGAACAGCGTAATAATGCTGCTGCATGCCGTCAGTGACACGGACAATGCTACGTCTCCTTTGGCTATCATGGAGAAGATGTTGGATGAGCTGCCGCCTGGCGAGCAGGCTATGAGTATGATGCCGATAAAGAACAGAGGTTCGAGCTGGAAGACATGTCCTAAAGCAAATGCCAGCATCGGCAGTAGGATGATTTGGCCTACCAGCCCGGCAATAATGGGGCGGGGGCGTTTGCGGAACAGTTGAAAGTCTTCGGTTTGTAATGTCAGTCCCAGTTCAAACATCAATAAGGTAAGAATGGGGAGGACTATCCATATTGCATTCATAAGTCAAATCATTTTGGAGGCTGCAAAGATAGCAAATCTTGTTTATACTTTGTCATTTTGTCAGTCTTTGTCTGCCAAACAAACAGCTTGTCGGTTTGGCACGGTTTTCGTAAGTTGTTTATTGCTTGTTTAAAGCAAAATTACTATTATAATAAATGTATAACATATAAAACAAAAAGACTATGAACATTAAACCATTAGCAGACAGAGTGCTGATACTCCCTGCACCTGCAGAAGAAAAGACAATTGGCGGTATCATTATTCCTGATACAGCGAAAGAGAAACCTTTGAAAGGTGAAGTTATTGCAGTAGGCAACGGAACAAAAGACGAAGAAATGGTGTTGAAGGTTGGTGACACAGTGTTGTATGGCAAGTATGCTGGTACTGAACTGGAAGTTGAAGGAACCAAGTATCTCATCATGCGTCAAAGCGATGTGCTCGCTGTTTTGGGATAATTTTTAATTAGTAAACCGTTAAATAGTAAATAAAATTATGGCAAAAGAAATATTATTCAATATCGATGCCCGCGACCAATTGAAGAAAGGTATCGACACACTGGCAAATGCAGTGAAAGTAACCCTCGGCCCTAAAGGTCGTAACGTTATCATCGAAAAGAAATTCGGTGCTCCCCACATCACGAAAGATGGTGTAACGGTAGCGAAAGAAGTTGAGTTGGCAGACGCATATCAGAATACCGGCGCACAGTTGGTAAAGGAAGTTGCTTCCAAGACCGGTGATGATGCAGGTGATGGTACTACAACCGCTACTGTTTTGGCTCAGGCCATCGTAGCCGAAGGCTTGAAGAACGTGACTGCTGGTGCCAGCCCGATGGATATCAAACGCGGTATCGACAAGGCTGTTGCCAAAGTGGTTGATTCTATCAAAGGACAGGCAGAGAAAGTGGGTGACAACTATGACAAGATTGAACAAGTTGCTTCTGTTTCTGCCAACAATGACCCCGTTATCGGTAAGCTGATTGCAGACGCTATGCGCAAAGTTTCCAAAGACGGTGTCATCACTATCGAAGAGGCCAAGGGTACTGATACTACTATCGGTGTGGTTGAAGGTATGCAGTTCGATCGTGGCTACCTCTCTGCTTACTTCGTTACCAACACGGAGAAGATGGAGTGCGAAATGGAGAAACCGTACATCCTGATTTATGATAAGAAGATTTCCAACTTGAAAGATTTCCTGCCCATTCTTGAACCGGCAGTACAGACTGGTCGTCCTTTGCTGGTTATTGCAGAAGATGTGGATAGCGAAGCGCTGACAACTTTGGTTGTAAACCGTCTGCGTTCTCAGTTGAAGATTTGTGCAGTGAAGGCTCCGGGCTTCGGTGACCGTCGCAAGGAAATGTTGGAAGATATTGCAGTGCTGACCGGTGGTGTTGTCATCAGCGAGGAAAAAGGTCTGAAGTTGGAACAAGCTACTATCGAAATGCTGGGTACTGCCGACAAGGTAACTGTCTCCAAGGATAATACAACCATTGTAAACGGTGCCGGTGACAAAGAAAACATCAAGGAACGTTGCGAGCAAATCAAGGCTCAGATTGTATCTACGAAATCTGATTATGACAAGGAAAAACTGCAGGAACGTCTGGCCAAGTTGTCTGGCGGTGTAGCTGTTCTTTATGTAGGTGCTGCTTCTGAGGTTGAAATGAAGGAAAAGAAAGACCGTGTAGACGATGCGCTTCGTGCTACCCGTGCCGCTATCGAAGAAGGTATTGTTCCAGGTGGTGGTGTAGCCTATATCCGTGCATTGGATGCTCTGGAAGGCTTTAAGGGTGACAATGTAGATGAAACAACCGGTATTGACATCATCAAACGTGCTATTGAAGAACCGTTGCGCCAGATTGTTGCCAACGCTGGTAAAGAAGGTGCTGTTGTTGTACAGAAAGTGCGTGAAGGCAAGGCAGACTTTGGTTACAATGCCCGTACAGATGTTTATGAAAACCTGCATGCAGCTGGTGTGGTAGATCCTGCCAAGGTTACTCGTGTGGCTCTTGAGAATGCCGCTTCTATTGCAGGCATGTTCTTGACTACAGAATGTGTAATCGTAGAGAAGAAAGAGGATAAGCCCGAAATGCCGATGGGTGCTCCCGGAATGGGCGGCATGGGTGGAATGATGTAAGACTTTTCCCCTGATTGCTTAATCAAATAGAAGAACCGCAGTGTCTTTTTGATAGATACTGCGTTTTTTTTGTTTCATTTTCCTTCTTGATTATCAATAAAAAGAGTGTAATATTACAAAAGTGTTGCAAAAACGGTTCATTTTTATATCTTTTGTTCGTTTTTGTTGTTAGTTAAATAAAAAATCATATCTTTACCCTTTGTAAAGATAACCTAATCAACAAGAGCTATTAACCTTTTTAATTAAAGAGAAAAATGAACAAAAGCGAAATTGGACTAAATGCTGGGAAAGTTTGGCAGTTGCTTAGCGATTATACCAGATGGAGCTACGATTCTTTAAAGAGGAAGTCTGGCCTGAAGGACAAGGAGTTGGGAGCCGCATTGGGGTGGCTTGCCCGTGAGGACAAGATTGAAATTCATCAGGAAGAAGATGAACTTTATGTTTCACTAGGGGTAAATGTTTATATCGGATAAAGGAAACCGATTGAATGGATTGATTGAGGAGCACAGATTTCGCAGTGCGGAAGCATTTTCCACCGGGGGATGAAATCTGTGCTCCTTTGTTTCTTCATGTTGCAGAATATTCTTTTCTTTGCACATTCTTTTCAATGAACAAAAACAGAAAGACTATGAGAAGTTTTGCTTCAGACAATAATTCAGGCGTACATCCGTTGGTAATGGAGGCGCTGAACCGGGCCAACCGTGACCATGCTATTGGTTATGGGGATGATCCTTGGACAGAGGAGGCTGTCCGTAAAATAAGGGAAGCGTTTACGCCGGATTGCGAACCGTTGTTCGTATTCAACGGTACGGGCAGTAATGCGGTGGCTTTGCAGCTGTGTACCCGCCCTTATAATTCCATTATTTGTGCGGAGACCGCCCATGTCTATGTCGATGAATGCGGTGCGCCTGCCCGCATGACAGGTTGTCAGATTCGTCCCATAGCTACCCCTGACGGCAAGCTGACGCCCGATTTAGTCCGTCCTTATTTGTGCCATTTCGGCGAACAGCATCATTCGCAGCCCGGAGCCATCTATATTTCGCAATGTTCGGAGCTGGGCACTGTCTATAAGCCGGACGAGTTGCGGGCTTTGACGGATTTGGCCCATCGGCATGGCATGTATGTCCATATGGACGGAGCCCGTCTGGCAAATGCTTGTGCAGCCTTGAATCTTGGCTTTAGGGAACTGACAGTGGATTGCGGAATAGATATTCTGAGCTTCGGCGGTACGAAAAATGGACTGATGTTGGGAGAAAGCGTGGTTGTCTTTAACCCAGCCTTGAAGAAGGAAGCTTATTTTGTGCGCAAGCAGTCGGCACAGCTCGCATCCAAGCTCCGCTATCTGTCCTGCCAGTTCACTGCCTACCTGACAGACAGCCTTTGGTTGAAAAATGCCGCGCATGCCAATCGTATGGCAAAGATTCTTTACGACGGATTGAAGGAATTGCCAGGTGCGCATTTTACGCAGAAGGTGGAAAGTAACCAGCTTTTCCTTACGATGCCCCGTCCGGTGATTGACGAGCTGTTGAAGGAGTATTTCTTCTACTTCTGGGATGAGGCCATCCACGAAATCCGTTTTGTAACCTCTTTTGATACTACGGAAGAAGATATCGAGCAATTGCTGCAATCGGTAAAAAGGCTTCTCTGAAATATATAAAAGCTCCTAACCTTCACAGGCTGGGAGCTTACTTCGAAACTTTCCCCTCTTGGGGGTAGGGGAAGGTTTACTGAAAACAAACCGATTGAATATTTACCTTAAATACCTTTGCACGATAACCTTTTTAACTAACCTTTTCAATAAATCCTTGTTAGAGTATGCTTATATACCGACAGCCTCGCGGACCGGTACAAAAGTGTAGCCTTTTCGTTTCAGCGTCTTAATCATCTTGTCCAGATAGCCATTATAGAACTTGTCTGTGCGGCGGTCGTCCGTTCCGAAGTGTATTAGCATTAGGTGTCCGTTCAGACCTTCTTTCTTTTCCACCTCCATAATCTTGTCGTAGATGAATTTGCTGCTCCGGTACTTCTGTCCCATGTCCGGAGTGGTGTAGTCGGCATTGCTCATGGTACCAGGGGTATAGTTGATGACTTGAATACCCATATTCTTTGCCCAGGCGGATATTTCCTTGTTATAGTATTCGTAAGGAGGAATATAGACGGGAGCGTCTTTGTATTCGATACTTGCCTTGCGGAGGGTCTCGTAGCTTTTCATCATATCGTTCTCAAACTCTTCGCGGGTGACCAGCAGAGAATCACGGTCTTCCCAAGGCATGTACAACAGATGTCCGTAACTGTGGCTGCCTACAAAATGCCCTTCGTCGAGCAGGCGTTTCACTACATCGGGATAGAGTTCATAGAACTCTCCGGTAAAGAAGAAGCCACCTTTGATGCCATGCTTCTTCAAGGTACTGATGATGGCATCGGCACCGTCTGCTTTGTCGGCGGCAGTGAATACGAGGGTGATTTGCTTTTTTGAGGGATCGGTGCGGATAATGCCTCCGTCCACATATACATTCTTGTCATTTGGGATACCGGCTTGCTTCATTCCATCCTTCTGCATGGCAGAGAGGTAGTACGTGAGGCAGGCGGTTCCATCCATGGTAGGCTCATTGGTGGAATAGTCGTGGATGGCGTCGTGATATACCATCAGGTCTGGCTGGAAGCGTTCGTAGTCTTGTCCGGGAGTTCCGGGAATTCCCGTCATATTGACACCGCGCAGGCTTTCGAAGATGGTACGATAGACAGGACCGTCCACCAGTCCGCCGGTAGTATTGCCCACGCCTGCATTCAGCAGTGAGGAGTGGGGTTGCGAGGGATAGTCTCCGTAAAGGGGAAGTTCCACAATCATGCTGGTTCCCCAAGGGTTACAGCCGAACAGCCAGTCGCGCAGGGAGGCTTCCATTTCGGCGTATGTGTCATCGCCGGTGGTTTCACGGTACAGCCGGCATTGGGTTAGCATGGCGGTAGTCAGATTGTTGGAACACCAGATGTAGGGTATACCGTGCAGGAAGGGGCTTTCTACCGCTTTCTCGTACGTGCGTTCAATGCCCGTACGCATGTTGCGGATGAATTCCTTGCTGATGCGGCTGTTGTCCACTTTGGCAAGATGGTAGTGCCCCATGTTTATGAACGGATACCATTGGTAGTGGCGTGCACTGTCGGCGCCCATCCAAGGAGTCACCGGTTCGCGACGTCCGTATTCAAGGGCTTGGGCCAGGTATTTGTTGTCGCCGGTGGCTTTGTACAGTTCCATGGCTCCCAGTTCCATATCGTCCACCCAGTTGTCCTCTTCGTAAATGTAGGGAGACAAGACAGAGGCAGTCTGGCATGCTCCCGGTTTCTTTACGCCTTCCTGATAGGCGGCATCGGCCTTGGCTTCGATTTCTGCTGCAAATTCAGGATAGTAGTCTTTCAGTATCTTGGCGCCTAAAGCGAAGCAGGAGGCAAACTTGCCGGCAGTGCTTGCCACTCCGGTCGTTGCATTCTTGAACTCTCCACGTACTTGCGGTTCGCCACTGCAAAAGTAAACGGGGCGTCCTTTACCCGGTCCGTAGCCGTAATCCACCAGGTCTTTGTTAGGTAGGCGCATTCCGGCATGGTCACGGTCGTCGGCTATCTGGTTGTACAGCTCGCCCGGAGCAGGATTCATCCGGTTCAGCCAGTCCAGTCCCCACTTGATTTCGTCCACGATGTCGGGAATGCCGTTGGCTCCCGGATGTCCGGCTGCATCATAGGCGTCACCGAATGATTCCGGATTTTCCTGATAGGCAAACATCATCTGGTAGATGGCATTGGCGGAGGTGGTGGTGTATTGCAGATAGTCCGTAGCATCGTGCCAGCCTCCGCGGACGTCTATATGTTGTCCGGTTTTGGTGGGATGATAGACGATGTAGCCGTCGTGCACGTGGCAGCTGTCTTTCAGGAACGGATTATAGCCGCAGCGTTGCTGCCGCATGTAGTGCAGCAGGTAGTCTGCGGTACCGTTGTAGACTTGTGCATTGATGGGGAAACGGGGGGAGACCGCTTTGCCTGCTTTCAGATAATACGTGCCCGGTTCTGTGAAATCACTGAAGTTCAACCGGTAGGTACTCTTCATGCCTCCCATCTTGCCGGTGGCCTTGGTTGTGTTGAAGGTACGCACCACCTTTCCGGTGAAAGCGTCAATCAATGAATAATTTTCTACGTTTGTTCCTTCCTCGCTCATGAATACAGCGACTTTGACGGATTGCGGCAAATAGCCGAGTTGGTTGATTCTGATCCATTCGCCTGCTTTGCCCGGCAGGGCTACGAGAGCGAATATTACCGTTAGGAGCCAATAATTACTTTTCATAATGGGGGTTTTTAATCTAAGGTTGGGGATTATATATAAAACAAATTTTCCTTATTACAAATAAAGCATTTTCTGTCAATTTTAGGAAGATTTAGGATGAATAATTAGACGATATTAGGTGTCGTTTACACTATTTTGGTATTTTATAGACGTGAAATAAGTGTTTGGTTGAAACTAAATGTTTGTTTATCACGTAATTATTATGCTTGATGATGCTTTTTAATTTTCGTTTACCTATTTTAGTAATGCGTAAAACAAATTGGCGTGTTATTTGTTTTATGGTATTTAGACAATAAAACTAATAGACTATGGCTTATATTGATTACTATCAGGTCCTTGGAGTGGACAAAAAGGCATCTCAGGATGACATCAAGAAAGCGTTCCGCAAGCTGGCGCGCAAGTACCATCCTGACTTGAATCCGAACGATGCTACGGCCAAGGATAAGTTTCAGGCTATCAACGAGGCGAATGAGGTGCTGAGTGATCCTGAAAAAAGAAAGAAATATGATGAATATGGTGAACACTGGAAACATGCCGACGAGTTTGAAGCGCAGAAGCGGGCACAGCAGCAAGCCGGGGGCTTCGGGGGATTTGGCGGTGCCGGTTTTGGAGGTTCCGGTGCGGGATTTGGTACGGACGGAGGCGGTACGTATTGGTATTCTTCCGACGGCCAGGAATTTTCGGGCAGTAATGCCGGTGGTTTCTCAGACTTCTTCGAACAGATGTTCGGTCATCGTACGCGCGGAGGAGGCGGTGCCAATGCCGGTTTCCGCGGGCAGGATTATCATGCGGATTTGAACCTCTCGCTTCGTGAGGCTGCGAAGACCCATAAACAGATATTGACGGTGAATGGCAAGCAAGTGCGTATTACCATTCCGGCCGGTGTGGCCAACGGACAGGTCATCAAACTGAAAGGCTATGGTGGCGAGGGCATCAACGGAGGTCCTGCAGGTGACTTATACATCACGTTTGTGATTCCGGACGACTCGGTATTCAAGCGTTTGGGAGATGATTTGTATGTGGATGTGACCGTCGACCTTTATACAGCCCTGCTGGGTGGCGACCAGTTGGTGGATACTTTGGATGGTCAGGTGAAGCTGAAGGTGAAACCCGAAACTCAGAACGGGACTAAGGTACGTCTGAAGGGTAAGGGCTTCCCCGTATATAAGAAGGAGGGACAGTTTGGCGATCTCATCGTGACTTATTCCGTGAAGTTGCCGACAAACCTGACGGAACAGCAGAAAGAGATGTTCCGTAAAATTCAGAGTATGAACTAATGAAAGGAGAACGGATTATGCAGAACGAATGGATTGTCATCAGCGAATATTGTGACAAGTGTCATATAGAGCCCACTTTTATTGATATGTTGTGCGAAAGTGGACTGATAGATGTGGAGCAGGAAGGTGGAGAGCGTTATCTGCCTTTCTCCGAGTTGCCGGATGTGGAACGGTACAGCCGTATGTACTACGACCTTTCCATCAATATGGAAGGGATTGATGCCATCCACCATCTGCTGGCAAGGATGGAAGAGATGCAGCGGGAGATACACTCGCTGCGCGGCAGGCTGAGGCTGCACGGAGAGTATTAATTTTCCTTTCGTCTCTTTGAGAACTTTTGTCCTTTTAAGAAGGGGCAAGCAGGAGGAAGTATTTCAGAAAAAACAAGCGGGCACCGGAGTAGCTAAACTCCGGTGCCCGCTATATTTGCCTTGTCAAGCAATGCATTTATTTGCGGTAGCTTTCCAGCTCTTCTGCCTTGAACTTACGGATGAAGTTAAAGTGTTTTTCCACTTCAGCTTCTGCGTAGTTCACATACACCAGAGCCGACTTGCCGAACAGTTCGGGAGCCTTTGTCGCGTCCTGAATGATGAGGTGCGACATGATACATACCGCAGCCATCTCATAGAGGCGACGTGCCACGAAGTCCAGCAATTCTTGATTCTGTGCCTCTTTCACCGCATTGGTGCAGGCTTCGAACTTGTTGGTCATCTCTTTGATGCGGTCCATCAACGGTTGCATTTCTTCGCTGCACGGCACTTGCTCGTAGTCGCGCAAGGTGGCAGAGTATGAGCCGTTTGTTACATAGCGGATAGCAGCTACGGTCTGCAACTGAGTAGTACCTTCGTAGATAGAAGTGATACGTGCATCACGATAGATACGTTGGCAAGCATACTCCAGCATGAAGCCCGAACCGCCGTGAATCTGGATGCTGTCGTAAGCATTCTGATTGGCATATTCAGAGTTCATACCTTTTGCCAGCGGAGTGAAGGCGTCGGCAAGTTTGGCATACTTCTTTTGTTCCTGGCGTTCTTCCGGAGTCAGTTTGCGTTCGCGAGCAATGTCGTCCAGCGCTTTGTAGATGTCAACGTAGCGGGAAGTCTGGTACAGCAAGGAGCGTCCTGCATCCAACTTGGCTTTCATAATAGCCAGCATGTCATATACAGCCGGGAATTCGATGATAGCCTTGCCGAACTGCTTGCGGTCTTTGGCATAAGCCAGACCTTCGTTGTAGGCAGCTTGTGAAAGGCCTACCGACTGTGCGGCAATACCCAGACGGGCACCGTTCATCAAAGCCATAACGTATTTAATCAAACCAAGCTTGCGGTCGCCGCAAAGTTCTGCCTTTGCATTCTTGTAAACCAGCTCGCAGGTGGGAGAACCGTGGATACCCAGCTTGTTCTCAATGCGGCGCACGTCTACACCGCCTTCATTCTTATCGTAGATGAACATGGACAAGCCACGTCCGTCTTTGGTACCCTCTTCTGAACGTGCCAGTACGAGGTGGAGATTGGCGTCACCGTTAGTAATAAAACGCTTCACGCCGTTCAGGCGCCAGCAGTTGTTGGCCTCGTCATAGGTCGCTTTCAGCATTACGCTCTGCAAGTCGGAACCGGCATCCGGTTCTGTCAGGTCCATAGACATGGTCTCTCCGGCGCAGACACGCGGTATAAAACGGCTGTGCTGGTCTTCGTTACCGAATTCGTAGAGCGTTTCGATACAGTCTTGCAGTGACCAGATGTTACCGAAACCGGCATCGGCGGCGGCAACGATTTCCGCACACATGGTGTACGGAGTAATCGGGAAGTTCAAGCCACCGAAACGGCGCGGCATGGTCATACCGTTCAATCCGGCTTTTACCATGGCGTCGAGGTTCTGCTTGGTGCCGCTGGCATATTCCACACGGCCGTTGGCACAGTGGGGACCTTCTTCGTCCACGCCCTCGGCATTGGGAGCGATAATCTCTCCGGTAATCTCTCCGGTGATTTCAAGTACCTTGTCAAAAGAGTCCATAGCATCCGCATAGTCCTGCGGGGCATAGTCATACTTGTCTTTGTCTTGGTAACCGCGTTCTTTCAGTTCGCAGATACGTTCCATCATCGAGTTGTTCAGATGATACTTCAATTCGGGAACTTCGGTATAAAAATTTGCCATAATTTCTTGGTTATTTAGGTATTCTGAAGTATAGGGGTATGGTGAATTTCACTCGCTTGGCCTCTCCGTCCTGATAGCCGGGCGACCAGCGGTAGACGTCGGCAATGGCCTCGAAAGCGCGTATGGCTTCTTTGTCGATGTCATAGCGCACGGACTGGAGAATTTGGGGATGGGTCATCTTGCCTTCTTCGTCTACAACGAATCGCAGGATTACCCTTCCTTCTGCCTTTTGCTTCCAGGCGTCTTCCGGATATTTGGTAACATTGGCCACCAGTTTCATGAGGTTCTCTATTCCACCGGGGAAGGATGGAAACACGAAATACGGCTGATGTTCCATTTCAGTTCCGTGCTCGTCGAACATCTTTCCACCGGTACACTGATTCTCTGAATAGTGTTCCTCTCTACGGAGTTTCCCGTCGGGATAGTACTGCAGGAGTGTTCCGTCAAGTTTACCATCGCTGTAGCTCCGGGCCAGATGTATGGCACCGTCGGGATAATACACCATGGTCTGCCCCTCCAGGCGGTTGTCTCTATATACTTCTGTCAGGCTGTCCTTGCCATTTGCATAGAATGATGTATGCAGGCCTTCCCTTATCCTTTTGCGGGGATTGCTTTTGTATTCGGAGAAATGCCAGACATCCTTCTTTTGTCCTTCCAAAGCATACTCTTCCACCTTGATGCACTTCTTGTTTATCTTGGAAACAAGAGCATACTTGACTGCCTGGATGGAGTCGTCCGTCCATTGGTAATTCTTGTCCAACCAGAGCTTTTCTTGAGCGATAGCGGAAGATATACCTGAAAGAAGAACAAATATAAGAATCAGCCCTTTCATGATTACCTTTATTGTTATTTACTGTGTGATTTATAATATTTTATCATCTTCGGGATAACCTCTTCCACCGTACCGTTGATGACATAGTCGGCAATCGTATTGATGGGAGCGTTCTCGTCATTGTTGATGGAGATGATAATACCACTTTCCTGCATACCGGCAATGTGCTGGATTTGTCCGCTGATGCCGCAAGCAATATACAGTTTGGGGCGGACAGTGACACCGGTCTGGCCAATCTGGCGGTCATGGTCGGCATAACCGGCATCGACGGCAGCACGGCTGGCGCCTACCTCTGCATGGAGTTCTTTGGCAAGCTCGAACAACATGTCAAAACCTTCCTTGCTTCCCATGCCGTAGCCGCCGGCAATCACGATGGGAGCGCCTTTCAGGTTGTGTTTTGCCTTTTCTACGTGGCGGTCGATGACTTTTACCACATAATCCGTCTCGGGCACGTACTTGGCAACGTCGTGGTTGATGACTTCGCCCTTATAGTCAGCGTCCAGTATCTCTTTCTTCATCACGCCTTCGCGAACGGTTGCCATCTGCGGACGGTGCTCGGGATTCACAATCGTGGCAACGATGTTACCGCCGAATGCGGGACGGATTTGATACAGCAGGTTCTCGTAAACCTTGCCTTCCTTCTTGTCTTCGTGGTTGCCGATTTCCAGTGAGGTACAGTCGGCAGTCAGTCCGCTGGTCAAAGCGGAAGAAACGCGCGGGCCGAGGTCGCGACCGATAACGGTGGCGCCCATCAGGCAGATTTGCGGCTTTTCTTCTTTGAACAAATTGATGAGGACAGAGGAGTGGGGAAGGGAAGTATAGGGGAACAAGCCCGGAGCGTCGAATACGTGGAGTTTGTCTACTCCGAAGGGCAATACTTGTTTTTCAATGCCTGCCAGATTGTTGCCGGCAGCAACTGCCTCCAGTTGACAGCCCAACTGATTGGCTAATTTACGACCTTTGGTCAAGAGTTCGAGACTGACGTCGGCAACTGTTGTGCCTTCTATCTCTAAATATACAAATACATTATTCATAATCTTATCCTATCGTATGGTTAGCTAACAGTTCAACAATCAAATCTTCCACATCCTTGTCGCTGCCCGTCAGCGTTTTGCTTTCTTTGGCCTGGAATGAGATGTTCTGAATGGTCTTCACCTTGGTAGGCGAACCGCTCAGACCGCATTGTGCAAGGTCGCCGTTCACGTCGGCAACACTCCATTCCGTGATGTTCAGATAGGGATATTTCTCGTAGAGGCCGGCGTAGGCAAGCTCAGCGCCTTCCTTGGTGATGGCAGCTTTTTCCTGGGCACCGAGGGCGCGTTTGTACTTCTGCACCAGTTTGGCATTGCGCGGGCGGCAGGGAGCGGCACTTCCGTTTACGGTGATGACTATGGGCAGGGGAGCCTCAACGGTTTCCACACCCCCGTCAATATGACGTTTCACGGTAATCTTCTTGGCGGCTTTATCCACGTTCAGAATCTCTTCTGCGTAGGTCACTTGCGTCAGCCCCAGCTTTTCGGCAACCTGTGGGCCTACTTGGGCGGTATCACCGTCGATGGCCTGGCGTCCGCCAATGATGACGTCATAGTCGCCTATCTTCTTGATGGCTGTGGCAAGGGCATACGAAGTGGCAAGCGTATCGGCACCTGCAAAGGCGCGGTCGGTCAGCAGATAGCCGTTGTCGGCACCACGGTAAAGTCCTTCACGAATAACTTCGGCTGCACGTCCCGGTCCCATGGTCAGGATGGTAACGGTGGAGCCCGGATGTTCATCTTTCAGTCGGAGAGCCTGTTCAAGAGCGTTCAGGTCCTCGGGGTTGAAGATGGCAGGGAGTGCCGCGCGGTTGATAGTTCCGTCGGCTTTCATGGCATCTTTCCCAACGTTGCGTGTGTCGGGAACTTGTTTTGCCAATACAACAATTTTCAAACTCATGCTATTAATTATTAGTATTAGTATTTCTTTGTATGTCAGTACCGGGAATAGGAGTAGTAGAATCCTGCTACTGAAATTGGCCGGTTAACTCATTATCAGCCTGCAAATTTACGGAAAGAGTTGGGTTTGACAAGAAAATGGGGTGAAAAATGCACAAGTTGAGGGATTTTGCGCAAATATCAGTTGGCTCTATATCTGTAAAAAAGGTAATAAAACCGGTAATTTATCTACCTTTCCGTTCCCGTTTCCTCTGTACTTTTGCAGCGTCTGGATGAGGTCTGCATAACGGGCAGCATCGGATAAACAAGCATTGCTACTTAAATGTTATTATAGAATATGTATATTGAAAAAGTAAATTCCCCTGCTGACGTGAAAAAGTTATCAGTCAGCGAAATGAACGGATTGGGTGGAGAAATCCGCCAGGTGTTGTTAAACAAGTTAAGCTCCCACGGAGGACACGTAGGTCCCAACCTGGGAATGGTAGAAGCCACCATAGCCCTGCATTACGTGTTCGATTCACCAACGGACAAGATAGTCTATGACGTGTCTCACCAAAGTTATACCCATAAGATATTGACAGGCCGCCGGGCAGCGTTTATGAATGCGGACGAGTATGACGAAGTCTCCGGATATTCCGAACCGTCGGAAAGCGAGCACGACTTCTTCGTCATTGGGCATACCTCTACCTCCGTCAGTCTGGCAAGCGGACTTGCCAAGGCGCGTGACCTGAAGGGGGAGGCGGGTAATGTGATTGCCGTCATCGGCGATGGCTCGTTGAGTGGAGGTGAAGCCTTCGAAGGATTGAATGTAGGTGCCGAACTGGGCACGAACTTCATCGTCATTGTCAACGATAACCAGATGTCCATTGCCGAGAATCATGGCGGGCTATACCGCAATCTGCAACAGTTGCGCGAAACGGAGGGTCAGGCTCCCTGCAACTATTTTAAGGCAATGGGATATGATTATCTCTATGTGAAGGATGGCAATAACGTGGAGCAATTGATAGAGGCTTTCCGTGAAGTGAAGGACAAGAAGCATCCGGTTGTGGTACATATCAATACCTTGAAAGGTAAAGGATACAAATTGGCGGAAGAGCAAAAAGAACGTTTCCATTACAGTGTTCCGTTCGACCTTGAGACCGGCAATCTGACCGGTGAGCCTGGAGAGGATGAAGACTATGCCGACCTTACCGCTGGTTATCTGTTGCAGGAGATGAAGAAAGACCCGACTGTGGTGGGCATCACCGCAGGCACACCCACGGTATTCGGCTTTACACCGGAGCGACGCAAGGAGGCTGGTCGCCAGTTCATCGATATGGGCATTGCCGAAGAACAGGCTGTTGCCATGGCTTCTGCCATTGCTGCCGGAGGTGGAAAGCCGGTATTCGGCGTCTACAGCACCTTTATCCAGCGCGCCTACGACCAGCTGTCGCAAGACCTCTGCATCAACAATAATCCTGCACTGATTCTTGTTTTCTGGGGAAGCTTGTCGAGTATGAACGACGTTACCCATCTTTGTCTTTTCGATATTCCGGTCATTGGCAATATTCCGAATATGGTTTATCTGGCACCTACTTGTCGTGAGGAGTATATGGCAATGCTGGAGTGGGGGATCCGTCAGACGGAACATCCGGTTGCCATCCGCGTGCCGGCCAATGGGGTTGTCCGCAGGAATGTAGAACCGGAGAAGGATTACGGCAAGACGCTGAACCGTTATGAGGTGTCCCATCGTGGAGAGAAGGTTGCCATATTGGGACTGGGCTCTTTCTATCAGTTGGGCGAAGCCGTGGCTGCCCGGTTGAAGGAAGAAAAAGGAGTGGATGCCACGCTTGTCAATCCCCGCTACATCACGGGTGTGGACGAGGCTTTGCTCGATGACCTGAAGCAGGACCATGCACTGGTCATTACTCTTGAGGACGGAGTGCTGGATGGTGGCTTTGGCGAGAAGATTGCCCGCTACTACGGTCCGTCGGATATGAAGGTGTTGAACTATGGTGTGAAGAAAGAGTTTATCGACCGTTACGATGTGGAGGAGCAGTTGAAGAAGAATCGGTTGACGGTTCCGCAGATTGTGGAAGATATCTGTAGGATTTGGTAAGAATTGAAGAAGGAGATGCATCAAACTGCATCTCCTTCTTTTATTTATTTAATACCCAGTTTCTTGGCAATATCCTTAGGCAGTGCATCCTTGTGCACAATGATGTTCATTGTTTTATAGCGCACGAAAGCTTTGGAAGCATACCACAGCCCTTTGTACTTTCCGGCTTCACCCCAAGAGTTTTTTACCATATAGTATTCGTTGCCTTCCTGGTCTTTGGCTATACCGTAAATCAGCATACCGTGGTCGTCGGTTGTTTCCCAGTTGTCGTATGCCTGTTGGCGTTCTTCTTGTGTGCACCACTTTTGCGGTTGAGGCTTGCTGTTCAGTTTCTTTTCTTCCGGTTTCATTTTCAGCCAGTGTGCCATGTCCGAACCGCTCAGTTCTTGCACCTTTTCTGCATCGGGCATTACGGCTATACCGTCACGTGTGAAACCTTGTTCGCTTACGTCGCTACCCCAAGCAATGGTATAACCTTTATTGATAGCATTGTCGAACACTTCCATCAGCTCGTCGATAGGCAGGTTGTAGGAAGAAGCCCAACGCCAGTTGTCTTGTATTTCCAGGACGAACGGCTGGTAGAAGGGATGGTGCGTATAGGAAGTCAGTGAGATATAGTCATCTGCATTCAGTCCGGTAGATTCATAGAAAGACTTCGGAGTGTATTCTTTGCCTTTATAGGTGAACTTTTCAGGACGTTCGCCCAAGTAAATATCGTGGATAGAGGTGATGGCCTTCTTCCAGAGTGGGTTCTTGTCACTGTCGGTTTGCAGGCTGCGCAGTTTGCCTTTGGCGATAGCTGCCACTACGGCATCAGATACGGCTGTCAATTCGGTGTGGTTGCTCAGCGTGTCACCATACATAACGCCCGGACGCATTTCCTCTTCGGGCACCAGACCGAAAGTCTTCATACCATAAATTACATCGTAGAACGAACCGCCTTGTGAGAACGAAACGTCACCATGTGTACGCACTGCCTTGTCGGCACGGTCCAGATAGGTGTTGTGTACGATAAACATTTCAGAAAGGTCGTACTCGCCCTTGCCCATACGGAGCAGTTCGGATTCGATGAATGCCAGTCCGGAGTAGCACCAGCATGTACCGGCACGGTTTTGGTTCTTAACAGAAGTGATAGGATTTTCTTTTACGGTTGTAAAGATGAAACCTTCCTCTTTCGTAGTGTCTTGTGCTATTGTGTTTAAACTTAATAAACCCAATGCAGCCATCAGTATTGATTTCTTCATCATAATTAAAATGTTATAGATTTATAGTTGCAACTGCAAATATAGGTAGAATATCGTAAACAAAAGCTATCTTTGGAGCGTTAATTCTGACACTTATGGAGAAAATAATACGTATCGACGACCGTAGCGGTCTTGTTTTGGAGGGCGGTGGCATGCGCGGCGTCTTCACTTGCGGTGTGCTCGACAGCTTTATGGATCGTGGCATTCGCTTTCCCTATACCATCGGCGTCAGTGCCGGAGCCTGCAACGGACTTTCCTATATGTCCGGCCAGCGCGGGCGTGCCAAGTACAGTAATATCGACTTGCTGGAAAAATACAATTACATCGGATTGAAGTATCTGTTGAAGAAGCGGAATATCATGGATTTCGATTTGTTGTTCCAGGAGTTTCCGGAACACATACTTCCCTACGACTACGAGGCATACTTTCATTGTCCCGAACGTTATGTGATGGTAACTACCAACTGCGAGACGGGCGAAGCGAACTATTTTGAGGAGAAGCGGAGTAAAGAGCGCGTCATTGATATTGTGCGTGCTTCGAGCAGTCTGCCGTTTGTCTGTCCCATTACCTACGTGGACAACATCCCGATGCTGGATGGAGGTATTGTGGACAGTATCCCTTTGATGCGTGCCCGTCAGGATGGATTTACCAATAATGTGGTGGTGTTGACGCGCAATCATGGGTACCGTAAGGAAATTCAGGGAACGAAGGTTCCACCTTTTATATATAAGAAATATCCGCTATTGCGTGAAGCCATCAACCGCCGCAGTATTGTCTATAATCAACAGTTGGAGCAGGTGGAACGGATGGAAGCCGCCGGGGAAATCGTTGTGATCCGTCCACAGAAGCCGGTAGTGGTAGACCGCATCGAGCGTGACATCAAGAAGCTGACGGAGCTTTATGAAGAAGGATACCGGTGTGCGGAACATTTTGCTTTTCGTTTTTGATTCTGAGAGAGTATACTATGAGAGCTGGTGCAATTAGCATCTGCTCCCATATTGTTTTCATTCTTTTCTATTAATTTGCTGCTAAAGCTAAAGTTTATTTAGCAAAAAACACGCGTAGAATACCTTTAGAAAGGGGATGTATCAAAAATACCACCTTTCGTAACATTTGTTATAGGTGCAAATCCTGGTTTCGCTTAATTTTGCTGACACAAAACTCAATTGCAGAATTGGTTTATTACTAACTTTAAATTAATAGATATGTTGAAAAGCATTAGTCTCAGGCTTTGCACACTAATTGTGCTTCTCTTTGCGGGCATCTATTCCTTTGCCCAGCAAGTCCAGGTAAAAGGTACTGTCGTTGAAAAATCGAGTGGTGAATCCATTATCGGTGCTTCTGTCATGGAAGTAGGTTCCAACAGTAATGGAACAATTACGGATATTGACGGAAATTTCACTCTGTCTGTAGCTTCCGGTGCCACATTGTCTGTATCCTATATAGGATATAAAACCGTTACAGTAAAGGCACGGCCCACTTTACGCATTGAGTTGACGGAAGATTCCCAGTTGATTGATGAAGTAGTAGTGACCGGCTATATGTCCGAGAAGAAGGCCAGTTTGACTGGTTCGGTGGCTGTGGTCAAGATGAAGGATGTAGCAGATATTCCTACGGGAAATGTGTTGTCGAGCTTGCAGGGACGTGTTGCCGGTATGAACATTACGACTGACGGCACACCGGGCGGTGGAAATACTTCTACATTGGTCCGTGGTAAGTCATCTTTCCGAAATGATGCCAATTCCCCGCTTTATGTCATTGACGGTGTGATGACCCGTGAGAACATCTCGTCTATCCTTTCTTCCAATGATGTAGAATCCATTCAGGTATTGAAGGATGCCGCTTCCGCTTCTATTTATGGTGCACAGGCTGCCAATGGTGTGATTATCATTACTACCAAACGTGCCAAGAAAGGGGAGACCCGTGTGGATTTTGATATGTCGTTGACTTTGCAGACCTATCAATGTGGCTTTGATATGTTGAATGCAGATGAGTGGGGCCAGGTTTATTGGTCGGCTTATAAGTATGCCAATAATGGAGCTACGCCAAGCAGCGAAATATATGGTAATGGTGCAACTCCCCAACTTCAAGACTATATCGGCCTGAATGGAGCTAAAGTACATGCCGTTGATACGGATTGGCGCGATGTGGTTTATCGCACTGCCTTGATGCAGAATTATAGTGCGACACTTTCAAAGGGCTCTGACAATGGTGCCTTCTCGTTAGCGTTGAACTATCTCGACCATGACGGTCTGGTAGAGAATACGAATTTCCAGCGTATCAATACCCGCATCAGTTCTAACTATCATTATCTTGACAATCGCTTGCGTATCGGCGAGAACGTTGCCATCAATCGTTGGACACAGACCCTCAGTCCGGCCGGTGTAGATGAGAATGCCATCAAACAGCATCCTGCCAAGACGGTTTATGATGAGAATGGCAATTATAACGATGCCATCAATGATGTTTTGGGTGATGCCCCCAATATGGCACGTTTGTTGGAGAATGAAAAACAGAACAAACATGATTACTGGCGTATCTTTGGTAATGCATTCCTTGAAATTGAACCGATTAAGAACCTGGTGCTGAAAACCAATTTCGGTATGAATTATTATGATGAAACCAACAAAACTTTTGAGCCGGCATGGGCACGCGATGAGGTCAATAAGCTGACTCAATCATCCAACAAAAGACTGGATTGGGTATGGACCAATACCGTGACTTATAGCAAAGCTTTTGGAAAGAACAATCTGACTGCACTTCTTGGTACAGAAGCCAAGAAGAACCATTCGGAATCCATGTTCGGTTATGGTACGGGACTGGCTGTAGAAGATGAAGATTATATTTATCTCGACGGTGTGACTGCCGGTAAGAATGTAGGTGCCGGTGCTTCCAATTATGGTATGGTGTCTTACTTTGGTAAAGTGAACTATGATTATGAAGGACGGTATTTGGCCTCTGTTACGGTGCGCCGTGATGCTTCTTCCCGCTTGGCAAAGGGTAATAATGTGGATTACTTCCCTTCAGTGTCGGCAGGCTGGCGCATTTCAAGTGAGAAGTTTATGGAAGCGACCAGGAATTGGTTGGCTGATTTGAAACTACGTGCTTCATGGGGTGTCAATGGTAATGATATTATTGATAATGAGGCTCCCTATACAAAATACTTGATTAGTCTGAAGGATGCAAGCTACAACATGAACGGTGATGGAACGACTTTGGCTCCCGGTGGTTACAAAGTGAGGTCTACCAATCCCGATTTGAAGTGGGAGAGTACAAGACAGCTCAATATCGGTGTGGACGCCGCTTTCCTGAACGGACGTCTGAGTGCTTCTCTCGATTATTTTGATAAGAAGACAAGTGATATGCTTGTGGAGAAACCGTATATCGCTGTCATTGGCGAGGGTGGTTACTGCTGGTATAATGGTGGTACGATGAACAATAAAGGTTTCGAGATGGCACTGACCTGGAATGATAAGGTAAAGGATTTCCAGTATAATGTAGCATTCAACCTTTCATATTACAAAAATGAAGTGACAGAGCTGACGGAAGAAATTTACTATACTTATGGTGGCGGTAATGGGGTTGACAAGACTTTGGTTGGCCAACCGTTCGGTTCATGGATGGGCTTCAAGACAGATGGAGTGTTCCGTACCCAGCAGGAGGTGGATGAGTATAAATCCAAATATAATGTACAGTTTGGCGCTCCCGGAGTAGGACGTATCAAATACGTGGATGCTGATGGTAACGGTACGATTGATACGAACGACCGTGTATGGTTGGGTTCTGACAATCCGAAAGTGATTGCAGGTCTGAATCTTGGGGCATCTTGGAAAGGCTTTGACCTCAGCATGTTCTTCAACGGTATGATTCGTGATGCCTATAACAACTCCAAATATTATACGGATTTATTCCAATGCTGGACCGGTAATCACTCTACCCGCCTGCTCGATGCCATGCATGCTTACGAGAACTTTGAAAAGACGGGTGTTTACAATAGCAGTGTACCTGCTTTGACCACTCTTAACAGCAACAATGAGCACGAAGTATCTGAGTTCTATATTGAAAATGGTTCGTATATCAAGCTGAAAAGTCTGACATTGGGTTACACGCTTCCTAAAGCAGTTCTCGACAAGATGAAGATGCGTCATGCGCGCATTTATTTCCAGGCTCAGAATTTGTTTACGATTACCGGTTATACAGGTGCCGACCCTGAAGGTCTGGGTTATCCTTATCCGTTGCCCCGTACGTTCTCTTTGGGATTATCATTTGGTTTCTAAACTTTAAAACTATACTATCATGAAATTGAAACATTTATATATGCTTGGCGTAGTAGCGCTGATGACTGCAAGCTGTAATGAAGACCGTTTCCTGGATTTGAAGCCCCAGGGTAGCTTGAATGAAGATATTATGACTTCTACAGAAGGTGCCGACCTTTTGGTGAATGCCGCGTATGCAGCTTTGGGTGGTCCCGAAGGACAGAGCTGGAGTGTATGGTGTCATCCTACTTCCAATTGGACCTATGGTGAGGTACGTTCGGATAATGCCTATAAAGGCGGTGGTGGTGTTGGTGACCTTAATGAAGTGCACCGTATGGAGACATTTGATATGGATGCAACCAATGGATTTCTGGACAGCAAGTGGTACCATCTATATTGCAGTGTACAGCGTTGTAACTCTGCATTGCGCGTTCTGAATGCTGCAACAGATGAGCAGGTGAACGGACGTGTATCCCGTATTGCGGAGATGAAAGTGCTTCGTGCCCATTATTACTTTGAATTGAGCCGCCTTTTCAACAAGATACCTTATTTTGATGAGAACGTTGAGATTTCCCAATATCCGGATATTCCGAACAATGAGTTTACCCGTGACGAGATTCTGAGTATGCTGGCCAAGGAGATGCTTGATGCCGCCGAACTGCTTCCTGCATCACAGTCGGAGGTAGGGCGTATTCATAAATATATAGCACTGGCCTATGCGGCTAAAATCAAGCTGTACCAAGCGTATCAGCAAGATGAGACTACGCATGCCGTAACTTCCATCAATAAAGAGCTGCTGAGGGAAGTCGTTTCGCTTTGCGACCAAGTGACTGCCAGCAACCGTTACGGTTTGCTTGACGATTTCCAGGGATTGGATTTAGTAGCTAATGAAAACGGTAAAGAGTCTGTTTTTGCCATTCAATATTCCATGAATGACGGTACCGAAAGTGCCGGCCGCATCAACTGGAGCAATCTGTTGAATTCTCCGGGTGGAGGCAGCCCTTACGGAGGTGACGGTTTCTTCCTGCCCAGCCAAGACCTGATTAATGCTTATCAGACAGATGCAAACGGTCTGCCCGATTTTAATTATCAGTCAAAGTCTGATTATAGTTGGGCGGTATTGAACAATGGGGTTTATACTTTACAAAACACGACTCCCAATGTAGACCCGCGTCTCGATTTTGTTGTGGGCCGTCCTACTATAACTTGGAAAACTTACCCAGACAAGCCATGTGAGGGATGGGTGCGTGATAAGGAAACTTATGGCTATAATTGCGCGAAGCGCTTCTGGGTTTCTCCGGAAAGTAGTGATATGTTTAATGGCTGGCCTTGGGGGGCTTCACAGTTGAACTGGCAGATTATACGTTACGCAGATATTCTTCTTTGGAAAGCTGAGGCTCTTATTGAACTCAATGAAGGCGATGGACTCGAAACTGCCCGTGATTTGATTAATCAGATACGCAATCGTGCCCGGAACAGCGCCTATGTAAAGGATTTCAACGACCATTCCAAATATGCGGCCAACTACCTTGTCAATCCTTATCCTGCTGATGTCTGGAATCAGGATTATGCCCGTCAGGCCCTCCGTTGGGAAACACGTCTGGAGAAGGCTTTGGAAGGTGAACGTTTCTTCGACCTGGTCCGTTGGGGCATAGTGGAAACAACCATGAACAAGTACATTACCGCGGAGTCAGACAATCGCATTTATTATGCCAATGCGCACTTTACGGGTGGAAAGGATGAGTATTATCCGGTTCCGAACAATCAATACGGATTTTCTGGAGGCAAGTATGTACAGAATCCCGGTTATGCTCCGTTCAACTAATTATATTTTGAAATGAAAACGCAAGGGAGGGGAAACGTTTGTTTCCCCCTCTTCCTTTAAACAATCTTTTATTATGAAACACTTTGCCTATTCTATATTGGGCTGTCTATTGCTTTCTTTGAATGCAGCTTTTGCTCAAAAAACATGGTCGTTTGACGGGCAGGACCCCTTACTTTCCAGTGACGGCAAGTCATTGTTGAATTTGTACACTATAAAGGAAATACCGGAATTTGTTACCGGAGTCGAAGGTAAAGCCCTTCGTACAGACGGGTATTCCACTTGGATGGATACAACCACGGAAGGAGATGTTTCGTCGTTGTCCGGATGGTTTGCTCTGGAATCTTATCCGACGGATACTGCTGCCTTTATGGGAATCAGAGACATGGCAGGAACATCTGTAGCGGTATGTGTAGACCGTTATGGTGAGTTGCTGTTGGGAATGGGGCAGAATGGCTCATACTCTTACTGTTCATTAAAGACAAAAGTCGACCGTTTCAAGTGGCTGCATGTGGTCCTTGATTTAAGTAATGAATCGGTTTGCCTGAATGGGCAGAGGATGAGTGCAGAGGTATGGCCCCGGAACTTGCAAGATGGTGAAATGATACTTCGGGTAGGTAAGGATTTCAGGGAAAAGAAGGTTTGGATGTACGATGTTACGGCTATAAACGGGTTGATTGACGGGATAAGCTTCACTCCCTTTTCCGATGATTCGTCTGCATGGAGAGACGAGATTGCCTTAGGATTGAAGAAAACTCCGGTTTTGGCTATTCCGGAAACCCGTTTTGCGAAGGACTTCAACCGTCCCCGCTATCATCTGTTGCCGGCTGCCAACTGGACGAATGAGACGCATGGTTTACTTCTTTATAAAGGTAAATATCATATATTCAATCAGAAGAATGCTTCTGCAATCTTCCTGGGGCAGATAAATTGGGGACATTTCAGCAGTCCCGATATGCTTCATTGGACGGAGGAAAAGCCGGCTTTGACTCCTGATGCTGCTTATGACAAGAATGGAATATGGTCCGGGCATGCTGTTATCAATGATGACGATATCCCCCAGCTGATATACACAGCCGGTGGAGACAAGATGGGAGTGGGTATTGCTTTTCCAAAAGATACTGCGTTGATAGAATGGGAGAAATATGCGGGTAATCCGGTTATTGCCGAGAAGCCTGCCGGATATACCCGTACGGACATGCGTGACCAGTATGTCTGGAAAGAGGGTGATGTCTGGTATATGATTATCGGTTTCGGCATTGAGCAGACCGATACACCCCACGGGGCTTTGCTGCTTTATAAATCGGCAGACTTGAAGAAATGGGATTTTGTACATTTGCTGTTTGAGGGCAATCCGGAAGTGGATGACTCCGGTATTTTCTGGGAAATGCCGGTCTTTAAGAAGATGGGCGGCAAGTATGTTCTTTTGGTGAATAGGGTTCCTCATAAAGGCATACCTGCGCGTTGCCAGTATTGGATAGGAGATTTCAAGAATGAAAAGTTTATACCGGACAATCCGGTTCCTCAAAATCTAGAGGTCATCAACCGCTTGCTGTCCCCCTCTGTTGTGGAGACTCCGGAAGGGGATGTCGCTGCCATTGCCATTATACCCGATGAAATAGGAGGGGAGGCCACTTATGAACAAGGATGGGCGCATCTCTATAGTATGCCCAGAAGATGGCAGCTGAAAGATGGAAAACTATGTCAAACACCCCATCCCGTAATGAAACAATTGCGTGAACAATCCACGGTTTATTCCAGGCAGGCATTGACTGCTGCGAAACCGCACATTGTGAGCAGAAGGGAACATCAGCTTGAAGTCAAGGCGACTTTTTATCCCGGTGACGCAAAACGGTTTGGATTTACATTGTGTAAGAATCCGGATAATAGCGAATATAGCCTGATTTATTATGATGTGGAAAAGGAGGAACTTATTGTGGACCAGACGCATTCTTCCTTGCGTGCACACATTCCTTTGAAGCTCCGCAAGGACTGGTATCGGTTGGATACAACCAAGCCGGTGGAGATTCGTCTATTTATAGACGGTTCTGTGGTGGAAGGATTTATTAATGATGAGGATGCATTCACTACAAGAATCTTTCCTCTGAAAGAAAACAGTACGCTATTGGAACTATTCTCTGATGGAAATACAACGGAAGTTGCTGCCGAAGTTTGGAGACTGAAAGATGCAAGGGTAAAGATGAACTTTTAATGAAAATACAGAAAATGAAGATACCTACTATATTGGGTGCACTTTTAGTGGCAGGAACATTGTCTGCCGGTGCACAAATGAATTCAGACAGTTTATACAAAGAGCCTTATCGTCCTCAGTATCATTTCAGTCCGGAGAAGGGATGGATTGGTGACCCCTCGGGATTCATGTACTATCAGGGTAAATATCATATGTACTGGTGGGGCAAAGTCGAATCTACAGATTTGGTACATTACCAACAGATAACCCCTTATGCCATGACCGGAGCGGATGACAATATCAGTTACTTCACCGGTTCTGCAGTCGTAGACAAGAACAACACGGCCGGTTTCGGCAAGGGTGCTTATGTGGCGGCTTACACCGTTTTTGAGAAGGACTCCAAGAAACAAGCGCAGGGCATCTCTTTCAGTCATGACGGAAAGACATTTCATTATTACGAAGGTAACCCGGTTTTGGACCTTTGGAGTACGGAATTCAGGGACCCTACCGTCTTCTGGCACGAGCCGACCCAAAAATGGGTGATGGTTGTAGCCAAGGCCCTGGAGAAGAAAATAAAGTTTTATACCTCTCCTGATTTGAAGAGCTGGACTTGGACCAGTGATTTCGGCCCTGCCGGTGACAGTGAAAAGTCTTGGGAGTGCCCGGATTTATTCCAGTTGCCGGTTGACGGGGATTCTGACAAGAAAAGGTGGGTGATGGTCGTATCTGTAAACTGGGCGCAAGAACAATACTTTATAGGAGACTTCGACGGCACTTCTTTTAAGCTGATGGAGAACCATCCTGCAGAGCCTCTATATGTGGACAAAGGGCTGGACTTTTATGCATCCCGCACATTTCAGGATTTTGACGGAACGTTGGATTCCAAAATTTCGATAGGCTGGGTTGCAACCTGGGACTATGCACCGGTAGCTCCATCGAGGTATGGGAAGGGCTTCTGGTCTATTCCCCGCAACCTGGAACTGAAGACATACAAGGAAGGTGTGAGGCTGGTACAGAAGCCGGTGGAACAGTTGCAAACACTTCGCCATAAGCCTGCATCGGTGAAACGTGCTTTATCGGTGGGGACACAGAGGTTACCCGGCTTTGTTCCCGATGAGAATGTCTACGAACTCGATGCTTCGTTTTCTACTGACGTATCCAACACCTTTGGCTTGAATTTGTGTGTGGGTGAAGGGCGCAAAGTGGTGGTCAGCTATGATACGGATTCACATAATCTGGTGATTGACCGTACCCATTGCTCCGATGTGCAGATTCCTAAATTCAGCCGTATGGCATATGCCAGGGTGGAACCGGTAGATAATAAGATACGTTTGCATATATTTGTAGACAAATCGAGTATTGAAATCTTTGCCAATGACGGGAAGGATGTATTCACATTATTAACCTATCCGGGCGAGGCTCAAACCGGTATCGAACTTTTTGCGCAGAAGAAGGGGACGAAGATGGAGTTGGATGCCTGGATGCTTAAATCAATATGGAGATGAGGAATTTAATTTGTATTATTTTAGACTGAATGTAACATTTGTAGTATGCTTTGAAACAAAAAAGATAGCCTCCTGCTGCTTGGTGGCGTATCTTTGCATGGTAGAAAAACATAATTAATTTAATACCAACAGAAACATGATTCATTTAAAAGACTTTTGGCGGACAATCAGAAGGACGCTTACCGTATTTATATTAGGAACTACCGTGGCTGTCTTCACATGCCAGGCCATAAATCCTCCTTTCGTGATTAAACATCTGGGTGACGGACAGAGTATCGTCCAAATTGACGAGCAGAAGAAGTTTTTGCTGCTGCCGGTGGAAGAGGCTTCTCCGGAGGCAAAATTGTATATGATAGCGGACAATGATGTTGTACGCAGTATGAACGTGCGATTGGCAGTCAATAAGGTTGACTATTTTGTTCCGGTCGATTTGACCGGCTTCGATAATAAACATCTCTCTTTCAACTTCCAGCTTATTCCGGATTCGGCCTTATGCTGGGAAGAAATGAAACTGTCGGATGAATTCGATGTTTCGAACCGGGAGAAATTCCGTCCGGTGTATCATTTCAGCCCGGCTTACGGTTGGATGAATGATCCTAACGGAATGTTCTACAAAGACGGGGTCTACCATTTGTTCTACCAGCATAATCCCTACGGCTCCATGTGGGGGAACATGCATTGGGGACATGCCACCAGTACGGACCTCGTCACTTGGGAACATCACGGAGATGCTATTTCGCCCGATGCGCTGGGAACAATTTTCAGTGGCTCTTGTGTTGTCGACAAGGATAATACGGCCGGGTTCGGTGCCGGTGCCGTCATTGCTTTCTATACATCGGCAAGCGACCGCCAAGTGCAGAGCATGGCCTATAGCCTTGACAACGGAAAGACCTTCAAGAAGTATGCGCGAAATCCCATCCTGACTTCCACGCAGCGCGACTTCCGTGACCCTAAAGTCATCTGGCACGAAGATACCAAGAAATGGATTATGGTTCTTGCCGTAGGGCAGGAAATGGAGATATACTCTTCTGCCGACCTGAAGAGCTGGACGCTGGAGAGCAAATTCGGTGAAGGACAAGGTGCTCACGGCGGAGTCTGGGAGTGTCCCGACCTGCTTGAACTGCCGGTTGAAGGTACGGAACTGAAGAAGTGGGTACTCGTCTGTAACCTCAATCCGGGTGGACCGTTCGGTGGCTCTGCCACACAATATTTCGTGGGGACATTTGACGGAAAGAGATTCGTGAACGAGTCTCCCGCAGTGACGAAATGGATGGACTGGGGAAAAGACCATTATGCAACTGTCACTTGGAGCAATGCTCCTGCAGGACGTGCCATTGCATTGGCATGGATGAGCAACTGGCAATATGCCAACGATGTGCCCCCCCGCCAATACCGTAGTGCCAACTCCGTGCCGCGCGACCTTTCGCTCTATACCTCGGAGGGTGAAACCTATGTAAAGGTAACCCCGTCTCCCGAATTGCTGAAACTGAGGGATAAAGGCAGCAAGAAGCGTGCTTTCAAGGTAGACCGCACGTATAATCTGGACAAACTGCTGAATGACAATTCCGGAACGTATGAAATCGAAATGACCATCAAGAACAAGGATGCGGATGTGATAGGATTCCAGCTCTTTAACTCGAAAGGCGAGGAGGTGGAGATGTACTATAACCTGGCGGAAAAGACGTTCACCATGGACCGTACCAAGAGTGGTGAGGTGTCGTTCAGCAAGGACTTCCCTGCAGTGACCGTGGCTCCTGTCGAGGGTGGCAATGAAATGAAACTCCGCTTGTTCGTAGACAAGTCGAGCATTGAAGCGTTTGGCAACGACGGACGTTTTGCCATGACAAATCTTGTATTCCCGTCGGAACCTTACAACCGCATCAGTTTCTATGCTAAAGGTGGAAGCTGCAATGTCACCTCGTTTACTGTGTACAAACTCGGATTAAAATAACAGATAATAATCTTCAGCATGGAAAATACTAAGAATTCTTCCTTGGCAAAGCTCTTTCCGGTCATGCTTTGCTTCTTCGCCATGGGCTTTGTGGATTTGGTGGGCATCGCCTCCAACTACGTGAAGGCCGACTTGAACCTGACCGACTCGCAAGCCAACATATTCCCGTCTCTGGTGTTCTTCTGGTTCCTCATCTTCTCCGTACCTACGGGTATGCTGATGAACCGCATCGGACGCAAGAAGACGGTGCTTCTCAGCCTTGTCATCACGTTTGCCTCTTTGCTTCTCCCGGTTTTCGGAGACGGCTATGTGCTGATGCTGCTCTCGTTCTCATTGCTGGGCATCGGCAATGCGCTGATGCAAACGTCGCTCAACCCGCTGCTTTCCAATATCGTAAGCGGCGAGCGGCTGGCAAGTTCGCTCACCTTCGGACAGTTTGTAAAAGCCATTGCTTCGTTTCTGGCTCCATACATCGCCATGTGGGGAGCTACGCAGGCCATTCCGTCTCTGGGCATGGGCTGGAGGGTGCTGTTCCCGGTCTATATGGTCATTGCGGTGATTGCCATTCTCTGGCTGAGCGGTACTTCCATCCGCGAGGAAAAGGAAGAGGGACGCCCTTCCACCTTCGGGGAGTGCCTCGCTCTGCTGGGCAAGCCGTTTATCTTTCTCTGCTTCCTGGGCATCATGTGCCATGTGGGCATTGATGTAGGTACGAATACCACAGCGCCCAAAATCCTGATGGAGCGTCTGGGCATGACGCTGGCCGATGCCGGCTTTGCCACCAGCCTTTACTTCATCTTCCGCACGGCGGGTTGCTTTCTCGGAGCCTTCATCCTTCAGAAGATGGCTCCCCGAACCTTCTTCGGCATCAGCGTGTTATGTATGTTGGCTGCGATGGTAGGGTTGTTCGTTTTCCATGAAAAGGCAATGATATACATCTGCATTGCCCTTATCGGTTTCGGCAATTCGAACATCTTTCCGGTTATCTTCTCCCAAGCGTTGCTTGCTATGCCACAAAAGAAGAACGAGGTTTCCGGCTTGATGATTATGGGGCTCTTCGGCGGTACGGTATTTCCGATAGCAATGGGCTTGGCAAGTGATGCTGTAGGACAAAGCGGTGCCGTGGCTGTGATGACGGTAGGGGTAGTGTACTTGTTCTTCTATATGCTGCGTATGAAGCGGTAATCTTTGTTCGCAGGCTGCGGACACATATCCCAAGGCTGCGGATATCTGTCCCAAGGTTGCGGATGTCTATCCCAAGCCTTGGGATAGAGATAATCCTTAGTTCTTAGAGACTTTTTAATAGATAATTGGCAACTTTTCATTCTATAGTTAGGAACTTTTTTATTAGGTTTGCAGTGGGTAGGACATTGAGTTTGCCGTGAATAAAATATATCATTCATTAAACAATATAATATTATGAATAAGATAATAGTAGGTATGGGCGAGGCTCTGTGGGACTGCCTCCCCGAAGGAAAGAAGATAGGCGGTGCTCCGGCAAACTTTGCTTACCATGCATCGCAGTTTGGTTTCGACAGCCGTGTGGTCAGTGCCGTAGGTGCCGATGCGGATGGGGACGAGATTCTGGATGTGTTTGCCCGGAAGGGGCTGCGCACGCAGATTGAGCGCGTGCCTTACCCCACGGGAACGGTGCAGGTGACGCTCGATGCCGTGGGCGTGCCGTGCTATGAGATAAAAGAAGGCGTGGCCTGGGACAACATTCCCTTTACCGACGAACTGAAGCGTCTGGCACTGAACACGCGTGCCGTATGTTTCGGCTCTTTGGCGCAACGCAGTGAAACAAGCCGCATCACCATCAACCGTTTTCTCGACACGATGCCCGATGCGGAGGGGCAACTGAAGATATTCGACATCAATCTCCGCCAAGGGTTCTATACCAAAGAGATACTCTGCGAATCCATGCGCCGCTGCAACATCCTCAAGATAAACGATGAGGAGCTGGTGACCATCAGCCGTATTTTCGGCTACCCGGGCATCGACTTGCAGGACAAATGCTGGATTCTGCTGGCCAAGTATAACCTGAAAATGCTTATCTTGACTTGTGGAACGAACGGCAGCTATGTGTTCACTCCGGGAGTGGTTTCCTTCCAGGAGACGCCCAAGGTACCGGTGGCGGACACCGTTGGAGCCGGTGACTCGTTCACGGCAGCCTTCACCGCTGCCATTCTCAGCGGGAAGCAGGTGCCCGATGCCCATAAACTGGCGGTGGAAGTCTCTGCCTATGTATGTACCCAGAGCGGTGCTATGCCGGAATTGCCGGTGGCCTTGAAAGAAAGGCTGGCATAGATTTTTCTTATTCTTTTCACATTTTTCGTTATCTTTGCTCATCTGCAATCTTAAATCAGAGGAAAGTGAAGATGAGACAGCATAACCTTCGGATTTTATTCTTTCTGCTCGTGCTTTGGGGAGTGGCGGTTGCCTGCTCCCGGCGCGAGGCACGTTTCCGTATCGGCGTTTCCCAATGTAGCGAGGATGAATGGCGGCGCCAGATGAACAGTGAGATACTCCGTGAAGCCCATTTCTACGAGGATGTGGAGGTGGACATCCGTACTGCCGTCGACGATAATGACCGTCAGGCAAAAGACATTCGTGAACTGATAGCCGAAGGGGTGGACCTGCTGATTGTGGCCCCTAATGAAGCCACTCCGATAACTCCGGTTGTGGAGGAGGCATACAACCGGGGCATTCCGGTGATTGTAGTGGACCGTAAAATCCTTTCGGACAAATACACGGCCTACGTCGGTGCAGACAACTACGAGATAGGGAAAGCTGTGGGAGAGTATGTGGCCAATGTGCTGCATGGGCAGGGAGATGTGGTGGAAATCTCCGGTTTGGTGGGTTCCACACCTGCCGTAGACCGTCATCAAGGATTTGTGAAGGCTATATCCGATTATCCTGGTATCCGGTTGCTGGCCGCTGAAGACGGTGCCTGGTTGCAACTCAAGGCCGGAGAGAAAATGGATACCCTGCTGAGCCGCTTTCCGCATATCGACCTGGTGTATGCGCAGAATGACCGTATGGCGGCCGGAGCCTATGCTGCCGCTGCCCGCAAGGGGCGGGAGAAGGAAATGCGGTTTATCGGCATAGACGCCCTGCCCGGCAAAGACTACGGAGTGGAGAAAGTGCTTGCCGGCGAACTGGATGCCACGTTTATATATCCTACCGGTGGCGACCGCGTGATGCAGATTGCCATGGATATCCTGAACAAGCGTGATTTCCCCCGTGAAACTATCCTGGGCACTTCCGTCGTCGACCGCGACAATGCTCTCATCATGAAGATGCAGACCGCCCACATCGGCACCCTGGATGGAAAGATAGAAACCCTGAACGGAAAGATAAACCAGTATTTGGCCAGTTATGCCACGCAGCAGGTTGTCTTGTACGGCAGTCTGTCTGCCCTATTGTTGCTGGTCGGTTTGTTGGTGGCTGTCTACCTCTCCTTGCGTGCCAAGAACCGGTTGAACCGTGAGCTGTCCATGCAGAAAAAGAAACTGGAAGAACAGAAAACTCAGTTGATACAGCAGAAGGAACTGTTGGAAGTGCAGAAGTCGCAGTTGGAACAGCTTTCCCATGAACTGGAGGAGGCTACGCACGCCAAGCTGGTGTTCTTCACGAATATTTCACACGATTTCCGTACTCCGCTGACGCTGATAGCCGATCCCATAGAGCAGCTTCTTGCCAACCGCACCCTCGACGGACAGCCGCGCCAGCTCCTCGAGCTGATGAAAAAGAATGTGCATATCCTGCTTCGCCTGGTCAACCAGATACTTGATTTCCGGAAGGTGGAGAACGGGCGCATGGAGCTCCATCTCGAACCTTTTGATTTGCTCGACAGCTTCCGGGGCTGGAACGACTCTTTCCGCATGGCGTTGCTGAAGAAACATATTGCTTTCAGCTTTGAGGCATCTCCCGATACGGACTTCCGGATGATGGCGGATGCGGAGAAGATGGAGCGCATTTACTTCAATCTCTTCTCCAATGCCGTGAAGTATACGCCGGAGAACGGGAAAATCACCGTACGGTTGTTAAAGTCGGAACAGAACTACAGTCTGTCCGTCTTCAATTCCGGCAGCTACATTTCTTCGACCGATGTGGAAGCCATCTTCGAGCGCTTCTATCAAGTGGACGGGCATCAGGCCGGTACCGGTATCGGACTGGCGCTGGTACGTGCCTTTGTAGAGATGCATGGCGGTAACATTACGGCACGCAGTGACGAGAAAGGCACTACTTTCATCGTTACTTTCCCGCAGCAGGATGTTTCGCAGTACCATCCCACCATAGTGACGTTGCCTGCCGAAGAGAAGGACGTGTCGTCCACCCTGATAGATACGGAAGTGAAGGCATGCGAAGAGGTGGTTGAGGCTGATTGTCCTACTGTGCTGGTAATTGACGATAATGCGGATATTCGCAACTATGTGAAGTCACTGTTGACGCAAGAATTTCGCGTGCTGGATGCTGCGGACGGGACAGAGGGTATCCGGCTGGCCATGAAGTATGTGCCGGATGTGATTATCTCCGATGTAATGATGCCCGGTATGGATGGTGTGGAATGCTGCCGCCGCTTGAAGGGGGAGTTGCAGACATGCCATATCCCGGTGATTCTGCTGACGGCCTGCTCGCTGGACGAACAGCGTATCCAGGGCTATGATGGCGGTGCCGATTCTTATATTTCCAAACCATTCAATTCGCAGTTGCTCTTGTCTCGTGTCCGCAATCTTATTGCAAACCGCCGTCAGTTGAGGCAGTTCTTCGGAGATAACCAGACTATCGAGAAGGAAGCCATCAGTGATTTGGATAAGGGTTTCGTCTCCCGCTTCAAATCGCTTGTCGAGGAGAGGATGAAAGATGCGGAACTCAATGTGGAGGATTTGGGACGGAATATGGGTATGAGCCGTGTGCAGCTTTACCGTAAGCTGAAATCGCTGACCAACTATTCGCCGAATGAGCTGCTGCGCCAGATGAGGTTGAAAAAGGCTGCCTCACTGCTTGCCTCCTCTGACATGACGGTAGCGGAGATTGCCTATGAAGTGGGCTTTTCGTCACCTTCCTATTTCACGAAATGCTATAAGGAACAGTTTGGGGAGAGTCCTACCGAGTTTCTGAAAAGAAGGGGATAGCTGTTGTCTATCCCCCTTGTTCTTAATACACGTCTGTTTACTTCTGTAAATGATACTGGAACTTATTTCAGTATTTGAGGCAGGTTTTCCCTTCCCCAGAAGTAGTAAACACAGATTCCAATCCAGCTTGTGAGCAGGATGATAATTGCAACTAATAGTTTCTTCACGCCGTCTACCGGCCACTTCATGATTTCAAGTACGGCTTTGACACACAGAACCACACCGATAATCCAAATGATAAATCCAATCATAACCTGTGATATTTAGTATTGTTAATTAAAAACAAATAGAGACTACGCCTTATTCAGGAGCAGCCTCTATTCTTTATTTAGTAATCGGAATTACTCTGTAACTTCAGCGCCCCAATTTTCTTTGGAAAGACGCTTGTAGCTGTTGTAACGCCATTTAGCGTTTTCTTCAGCAGCCTTGAACAGCTCGTCGGCCTCCTGCGGATATTGCTTCATTACGGATGCGTAACGAACTTCACCCTTCAGGAAGTCTTGGAATCCGCTCCAATCCGGTTCCTTGCTATCCAGCGTGAACGGATTCTTGCCTTCAGCCTCCAGAGCCGGGTTGTAACGCCACAAGTGCCAGTAACCGCACTTAACGGCCTTTTCTTCCTCTGCCTGGCTCTTGCCCATACCTGCCTTCAGACCGTGGTTGATACACGGAGCGTAAGCGATGATGAGTGACGGACCGGGATATGCTTCTGCTTCACGGATAGCCTTTAAAGTCTGAGCCTGGTCGGCACCCATAGCGATTTGGGCAACGTATACGTAACCGTAAGTAGTAGCCATCAGACCGAGGTCTTTCTTGCGTACACGCTTACCGGCAGCGGCAAACTTGGCGATAGCGCCTACCGGGGTAGCCTTGGAAGACTGACCGCCTGTGTTGGAGTAAACCTCAGTATCCAGTACGAGGATGTTGACATCCTTACCGCTTGCGATTACATGGTCGAGACCACCGTAACCGATGTCGTAAGAGGCACCGTCGCCACCGATAATCCACTGGCTGCGTTTTACCAGGTATTGAGACAGACTGGCGATAGTCTTGCAGCTGTCGCACTTGTCTTTGGCAGCTTCTACCATCGGAATAATCTTTTCAGCCAGTTCCTTGCTCTTGTCTGCATCGTACATGTTTTCAATCCAAGCCTGGAATACTTCTTTGTATTCAGCCGGAGTTCCTTCTGCTGCGATGGCATCTTCCATAGCCTTCACGATACGTGCGCGCATCTTTTCGTTGGCAAGCTCCATACCCAGACCGAATTCGCAGAAGTCCTCGAACAATGAGTTAGCCCAAGCAGGACCGTGACCCTTTTCGTTCTTGGTATAAGGAGTAGAAGGTACTGAACCGGAGTAGATGGAAGAACATCCTGTTGCGTTGGCTACCATTTCGCGGTCACCGAACAACTGGGAAATCAGCTTCACATACGGAGTTTCACCACAACCGGAGCAAGCACCTGAGAACTCGAACAACGGAGTGGCGAACTGAGAGTTCTTCACGTTGGCCTTGATGTCAACCAAGTGTTGTTTGCTCTTCACGTTTTCAGCACAGTAAGTCCAGTTGGCAGCTTCCGGCAATTGGCTTTCGAGGTGCTTCATAGTCAGAGCTTTGCCACCCTTCTTCGGGTTGCCCGGACAGACATCGGCACAGTTGCCACAACCCAGACAGTCGAGAACGTCTACCTGAATACGGAATGTCATACCGTCGAATGCTTTACCTACAGCCTTCAGTTGAGTGAAGTTGGCACCCTTCTGCTCTTCAGCATCGAGTACGAACGGACGGATGGAAGCGTGAGGACAAACGTAAGCACACTTGTTACACTGGATACAGTTCTCAGCGTTCCATTCGGGAACGAATGCGGCTACACCACGTTTCTCATATTTGGCAGTGCCTTGTTCCCAAGTACCGTCTTCAATACCCTTGAAAGCGGATACCGGCAATAAGTCACCGTCTTGTGCGTTGATAGGACGAACCACTTCGTTGATGAATGCAGGATCGTTGTTTTCAGCCTTGGCGTCGTCTGCCAGATTGGCCCAAGCCGGGTCAACGGTCAGTTGCTTGTATTCGCCGCCACGGTCAACTGCTGCGTAGTTCTTGTTGACAACGTCTTCACCCTTCTTGCCGTAAGACTTAACGATGAATTTCTTCATCTGTTCTACAGCCAGGTCAACCGGAATAACGCCGGTGATACGGAAGAATGCGGATTGCAGGATGGTGTTGGTACGGTTGCCCAAACCGATTTCTTGTGCAATCTGAGTAGCGTTGATATAGTAAACAGTGATATTGTTCTGTGCAAAGTACTTCTTCACCTTGTTGGGCAGGTTCTTGGCAAGCTCTTCGCCTTCCCAGATGGTGTTCAGCAAGAAAGAGCCGTTCTTACGCAAGCCGCGGGTTACGTCGTACATGTGCAGGTAAGCTTGAACGTGGCAAGCCACGAAGTTAGGCGTGTTTACCAGGTATGTAGAGCGGATAGGAGTATCACCGAAACGCAGGTGCGAGCAGGTGAAACCGCCTGATTTCTTGGAGTCGTAAGAGAAATAAGCCTGGCAGTGCTTGTCGGTATTGTCACCGATAATCTTCACAGAGTTCTTGTTGGCACCTACTGTACCGTCAGCGCCCAAACCGTAGAATTTGGCTTCGAACATGCCTTCGCCGCCCAATGCGATTTCTTCTTCCTGGGGCAGAGAAGTGAAGGTAACGTCGTCTACGATACCGATAGTGAAGTGGTTCTTCGGCATCGGCATAGCCAGGTTCTTGTAAACGGCGAGGATTTGCGCGGGAGTAGTGTCCTTGGATCCCAAACCGTAACGGCCGCCTACGATAACCGGAGCATTCTCTGCACCGTAGAAGCAGTCTTTTACGTCGAGGTACAACGGTTCGCCGTTAGCACCCGGTTCTTTCGTACGGTCCAGTACGGCAATCTTCTTGGCAGTCTTGGGAACGGCGGCAAGGAAGTGCTTGGCAGAGAACGGACGATACAAGTGAACGGCAACCAAACCAACCTTTTCGCCATTGGCAACGAGGTGGTCGATAGCTTCGCGGGCAGCTTCCGTTACAGAACCCATGGCGATGATAACGCGTTCTGCATCTTCTGCACCGTAGTAATCGAACAAACCATACTTGCGGCCTGTGATTTTGGAAATCTCGTTCATGTATTCCTCAACGATAGCCGGAACTGCTTCATAGTAGTTGTTGCAAGATTCACGGTGTTGGAAGAAGTGGTCAGGATTTTCGGCCATACCACGGGCAACCGGGTTCATCGGGTTCAATGCACGTGCGCGGAATTCAGCCAAAGCTTCCTGGTCGATAAGCGGAGCGAGGTCTTCGTTCTCCAACATTTCAATCTTCTGGATTTCGTGAGAAGTACGGAAGCCGTCGAAGAAGTTCATAAACGGAACACGGGCCTTGATGGTGGCTAGGTGGGCAACACCTGCCAAGTCCATAACTTCTTGTACAGAACCTTCGGCCAACATGGCAAAACCAGTCTGGCGTGCAGACATAACGTCCTGGTGGTCACCGAAGATACACAGTGCATGGCTTGCCAATGTACGTGCTGATACGTGGAATACACAAGGCAGGAATTCACCGGCAATCTTGTACATGTTCGGGATCATCAGCAACAGACCTTGTGAAGCTGTGTAAGTAGTAGTCAGCGCACCGGCTTGCAGAGAGCCGTGGACGGCACCTGCAGCACCACCTTCTGACTGCATTTCCTGTACCAATACTGTTTCGCCGAAGATGTTCTTGCGACCTGCGGCAGCCCATTCGTCTACGTATTCAGCCATCGTAGAAGAGGGGGTGATGGGGTAGATGGCAGCTACTTCGGAGAACATATACGAGATATGTGCAGCAGCCTGGTTACCATCACAAGTAATGAATTTCTTCTGTTTAGTCATAACTAAATTGAATTATTTATTTAAGTAAAAAAATCTCTCTCTTAATACAAGAAACCGAATAACCAGAGAGGTATTTGGTTGCCTCGGCCTATTTCTGCCTTATGCAGTACATAAGTAACTCCCGGATTATTCTTTATCTTTGTTCCTTCCGGACAAATCTTGAAAGGCATCACCTCATCTACCATGAACGAGATGTTCTTGTCGCCCTTGTTCACCTTGTGGTCCTTCCACATTGTGTTGGCAAAGAAAGTGTCCAGTACGTCTTGCTCTTCCACCTTGACGGGATAGATGGAATACATCAGATTTGAATTGTGCATCATTATCTTCGACGGCTTCTTGGGGAATTCTTCTCCCTTCGGATAGACCATATTGATGAGTCGTGCGTCTGCCAGATACTTGATGTAATTCATTACTGTGGCGCGGGAGGTCTGTATGTCGTTTGCCAGTTGGCTGACATTCGGCGCTTTCGGCCCGTCCACGGCCAACAAATATAGTAATTTCTTTATCTTCGAAAGGTATTTCAGCTCAATTTGTTTGATGAGCAGGATATCCACTTCCACCATCATGTTCATCGTCTTGAGCAGATTCTCCGAAAAGTTACGCTTTTCAAGGAAGAAAGGGTAGAAGCCGTGGTGCATATAGTCTTGTATGTAGTCCAATGGACGTACTTTGGAGAGGATGCCTTTGGCTATCTGTTCGTGGTTGCTCAGGATTTCTTCCAACGGATAGGCATGGAACTTCATGCCCGTCTGCAGGTTCAGGTATTCGCGGAAGGAGAAGCCGCGCAGGTTGTAGCTCTTCACGATGTCGCGCAACTCCATATTCTCCTCTTTCAGACGCATCACGGACGAGCCGGTGAACACGATTTTCAGGTTGGGGAAGCGGTCGTAGCACATACGCAGTTCCTTGCTCCATTCCGGGTACTTGAATACCTGGTCTATCAACAGCACTTTTCCTCCGCGGCGCTGGAATTCGGCGGCGAACTCCACGATGCCATGTCCGGAGAAGTAGAAGTTGTTCATGTTGATGAAGAGGCAGGAGCGGTCTGTGCCGAATTTCTCTTTGGCATATTGCAGCAAGAAAGTAGTCTTACCTACGCCTCTTGTGCCTTTGATACCGATAAGACGGTCATTCCAGTCTATTTCGTCCATTAGGTCGCGGCGTACGGGGGCATTGGTATGCTCTACGAGATAAGCGTGTGTACGGTAAAATGCTTCCATGCTTTAAATTCGGTTTATCGGGCGACAAATATACGGCTTTTTTATAGATTTGCAAAGTAGAGATGGCAAAATATTATATAACTTTGCACTCTCATACAAAACGTGAGTAATTGGTTAACATTTGAAAGATGAAACTTTATGTGTTCAATCCTGATGCAGATATGGCATTGGGAAATAATGAAGAAAATTATATGGCGCCCGCTACCATCCGCCGTATGGCTGAAGACTTGGCTTTGTTGCCGATTTGGTATGCCCAGCCGGGTAGTGGGGTACTGGCCTCTTCCGCCTATAATGCAGATTATCTGAAACAGATGCAACAGTTGTTCCGGCTGGATGTGCATTTGGTGACAGAGCCGGAGCTGTCCGATTATGCTGATGTGCGGGTAATGCCTTGGGGATGGAACCCCGCTATCCGTAAACGGATGTTGAAAGGCGGTGTTCTGGAAAAAAATCTTCCTACGCCGGATGCTTTGGATAAATATCGTATGAAGGCTGCCCGTAGTAACGCTTTGGCTTTTCGCGCACTTTTCTATTTCAATAAAATAGATTATACTTGTGGTGACGGTTGTTGCTTGGTGGAGGCTGATGGTAGAATGACGGATATCTCTCCGGATATTGTTGATCGTTACAAGGAGGGATGTGTGTTCAAATCACTTTGGTCGGGAAGTGGAAAGGGATTGTGTTGGTGCCGTCATGGCTTTACGAAAAATGTTTCCGATTGGTGTAGTAGGGCGCTGAAAGAAAATAGAGGTTTTGTGATGGAGCCTATATTTGATAAGGTGGAAGACTTTGCCATGGAATTTTATTCGGATGGTCGGGGAAAGCTTCTTTTTGTCGGCTATTCCCGTTTTGTTACGGATGACAAAGGGGCATATCGTGGTAATATCCTTACTTCGGATGAGCAAGTGGAGGAATGGATTCAGCAATATGTACCCTTTGAAGCATTTGTACGCATACGCAATATGATGCAGAAAGCATTGGAAACGAGTTATGCTACATCTTATATGGGTTTCTTGGGTGTGGACATGATGGTCTGCCGTCAGAAGGAAGGGCATCCGTATGCCATCAACCCCCATGTCGAAATAAATCTACGGATGAATATGGGAATCGTTTCCCATGTGCTTAGTGATCATTTCATTGTCCCCGGTGGGGAGGGACGTTTCTCCATTGATTGTTTTCCGACCCATGAAGCTTTGATGGAGCGGCATGAGCAGGATATGCAAAGCTATCCGCTGGTGGTGAAGGACGGCAGGGTTGTTTCCGGCTATCTGCCTCTGGTACCGGTCACTCCGAAGAGCCGTTACCGGGCTTTTGTCTGTGTCACTGCTGCTGAATAGCTTCGCTTTCGTTTCCGCAACGGTCTATGGCTGTCACGGCAAAATATTTTCGGGCAGTCCACGGGCGGATGGGGGCATAGGTATATTCCGTGCCTTGTACTCGTTGTGCCAGGATATTCTCCGGATTGGAGGTATCTACGGGATAGGTGTCCGAACCGTAGATTACATACATCGGAGCATTCCGCTTGTCATTGTCCGTGGCGGGTTGCCAGCTTAGTTTCCAATAGCCGTTTTCCGGTGTTTCCACCGTGAGTCCGGAGGGAGGTGTAGGAGCTACATTGTCTATCCACGGCATGGCGGGTTGCAGGGCCGGGGCGGTATAGAAGTCTTCTTCCAGCGCATCATAAAGCCCTTGCGTATTGTCCATCAGATACTTCACGCGGTAGTGTGCCTCGCCCGCCAGACCGTGGGCGCGGATAAAGTGCATCTGCCGTTCAATCTCGTCCAGCGTCCAGTTCCCTTCGCTGGGGTCGAGGAAGTAGATGCCCAGACCGGGAATGATTTGGCGTCCGTTACTTTGTTCCTGCCAGTCGAGGGCAAAGGGATAGAAATGATTGCCACGGAAATAGAGCATCGGATAAATCTGGTCCTGGATGCCCTCGCCCAGCCAACCCTGCACGTCTTGATAGACGGTGTGGAAGGCATTCCAGCCACGGGAGGGGTAGCGGGAAGTGTCTTTGTATTTTCCTACCGGGCAGGTGCTGACCTTTACCCAGGGTTTCATGGCTTTTACACCTTTATATATATAGCGTACTATTTCCGTCAGGTTGTCTCTGCGCCATTGGGCAAGGCTGCGTCCTTTGCTGTATTTGCGGTAGTCGTAGCTGTCGGGAAAACGGGGGGCGTTTTCCGGATAGCGCAGGTAGTCGAAGTGTATCCCGTCTACATCGTAGCGTTCCACCACTTCGCGGACAAGGCTCATCAGGTACTCTTTGGTTTGCGGATGTCCGGGATTCAGGAAGTATTCGCGTTTGTAGGGTACGCAGATGGCGCGTTTCTTTTTGGTGACGGACTCTTTACCGAGGGCGGCTACATGCTTGCGGTTGCCCAGAGGGATGGTCACCATCCAGGCATGGCACTCCATACCGCGCTTGTGGCATTCGGCTATGGCAAAAGCCAGCGGATCGTAGCCGGGGTCGCCGCCCACCTTTCCGGTCAGTATGGAGTTGTAGGGCTCGATGGCTGATTTGTAGAGGACATCTCCCCGTGTACGGGTCTGGAACAGTACTGTGTTGAAATTGGCGGCTTTCAGTCTGTCCAATATTTCAATCAGTTCGGCCTGTTGCTTGCGGATGCCTTCGGGCGAAGTGGTGCGTGTCTGCGGCCAGTCCAGGCCATAGACGGCAGTTATCCAGGCGGCACGCACTTCATGCTTGGGCGGTTGCGCAGCCAGTGGCAGCAAGACGGCCATATATAGTAAAATGGAAATAATTCGTTTCATTTTTCTCTTTTCTTCTTTATTTCTGTCATATTTCTCGGCGAAGATAAGCAAAACACCCGATTATTTTGTGCTGTTTACTTGGAAACTGTTACATTTGCATACATTAAAGATATTAACACGCCATGATTACATTTACGCTTTGCCTGCTGGCGTTGATAGCCGGCTATTTTATCTACGGACGCTTCATAGAACGCGTCTTTGGTCCCGATGACCGCAAAACACCCGCCCTTACCAAAGCCGATGGTGTGGATTACATTCCACTGCCTACTTGGAAAATCTTTATGATACAGTTTCTCAATATTGCCGGGTTGGGACCTATCTTCGGTGCCATCATGGGAGCCAAGTTCGGTACGGCATCCTATCTGTGGATTGTACTTGGCAGTATCTTTGCCGGTGCAGTGCACGACTATCTTGCCGGTATGCTCTCCTTGCGGCATGACGGGGAAAGCCTGCCGGAAATCATCGGACGCTATCTGGGGCTGACCACCAAGCAGGTGATGCGCGGCTTTACCGTCATCCTGATGATATTGGTGGGAGCTGTCTTTGTGGCAGGGCCGGCCGGACTGCTTGCCAAGTTGACCCCCGACAGCTTGGATACCACCTTCTGGATTATTGTTGTTTTCGCTTATTATATCTTTGCCACTTTGCTGCCGGTAGATAAGATTATCGGTAAGATATACCCACTGTTCGCCGTTGCCCTGCTGTTCATGGCGGTCGGTATTCTGGTAATGCTTTACGTCAACCATCCTGCATTGCCGGAGATATGGGACGGATTGCAGAACACGCATCCCGATGCGGTTGCATTGCCCATCTTCCCCATCATGTTCGTCAGCATTGCCTGCGGTGCCATCAGTGGCTTCCATGCCACGCAGAGTCCGCTGATGGCACGTTGCATGACAAGCGAGCGCCACGGACGCCCCGTTTTCTATGGGGCAATGATAACCGAAGGCATTGTAGCCCTGATATGGGCTGCCGCCGCCACTTATTTCTTCCACGAGAACGGGATGGGGGAGACGAATGCCTCTATCATTGTAGACGCCATTACAAAAGACTGGCTGGGTGCCGTAGGTGGCGTATTGGCCATTCTGGGTGTTATTGCCGCGCCTATTACCAGTGGCGACACGGCTTTCCGTTCAGCGCGCCTCATTGTGGCGGATTTCTTGGGAATGGAACAAAAATCCATGCGTCGCCGTTTATATATATGCATCCCGATGTTCCTGGTAGCCATTAGCTTGTTGCTTTACAGCCTGCGGGACAAGGATGGATTTGATATGATTTGGCGTTATTTTGCCTGGGCCAATCAGACTCTGTCCGTCTTTACGTTGTGGGCCATTACGGTCTATCTGGTACGCGAGAAGAAAGGACGTTATTATTACGTCACCTATTTCCCGGCATTATTCATGACGGCTGTGTGTACCACTTACATCTGCATTGCTCCCGAAGGTTTCGGGCTCGGTCCGAATTATGCGCTGGGCATAGCCTTGATAGCTGTTGTGCTGGCTGCTATTTGGTTTAATATTTGGTATTTTAAGACGACTAAAAAACTTTGGTAATGAAGAAAATCAAGAAATCTACCGGGCTCACGTTGGCCCTGCTTATTTACGTTTCTGCTACTGCCGCTTATTTCCTTCCCCGCAATACGGAAATCAGCGATACTGAGAAGTATGTCACCGTAGCTGCTTCGTACCTCATTGTATTTGTGCTGTGGCTGGTGCTTCGCAAGAAGGAGGCGCTGCAACGCAAGCGATTCGAAGAAGACAATAAACAACATTGATTATTCACTCAAAAAACAGAACAAGATGAAAAAACTGGCATTATTCGTTTGCTTGCTTGTTGTCACAGTGGCAGCTCAGGCACAGTTTGAAAAAGGTAAGTGGATTTTGAACCCGTCCATCACCGGTTTGGAATTTTCTCATGACACGGGAACCGACAAGACAAGTTTTGGCCTTGAAGCCAAGGGAGGTGCTTTTCTACTCGACAACATCGCCTTGCTGGTGCATGCCGGAGCTGCTTGGAATACCGGAGGATCTGACCTCGATGTCTATACGCTGGGTGTAGGCGGACGTTATTATTTCGACAAGATTGGCGTGTATCTGGGTGCCGATGTCAATGTGGACCGTTGGGATTGGGGACACGATTTGGATGATACCAAGTTCTCTTTCGGTCTGGAAGCCGGTTATGCGTTCTTCCTGACGCGTACGGTAACCATTGAGCCTGCTGCTTATTGGAACATTAACGACGACCGTTCTAAATTTGGTCTGAAAGTAGGTTTCGGATTCTATTTCTAATCTCATTTTGCTACTACCACAGAGTTTGTTTTTGCAAAACATCTGTCATGCTATCACGCGGAGGGGTATATTCTATTGATTACAAATACCTTACCGCGTGATAGATAGGCGTGATAGATAAGAATCGTTACACTTATCTGTCACGCCCATTTCGTTTCCATTTCAATTGTACTGCATACTTCTTTCATTGGCGCTATTATCTTAGTTATCAGTTCTTTCCTACTGCAAAGTTCTGCACGCTTTTTGCAGTGTCACTGCATGAGGCTTGCAGTAGCTCTGCAATACGGTTGCAGTCGTACTGCAATGGGCGTGCAGCAGCACTGCAAAAGGAATGCAGTGACTTTGCAGTGGCGATGCAGTGTCTTTTAGCCGTAATCTTTTCTATTCTCATACCGTTATTACATGTATTCCTAATATAGTCTTATGAGATTAGGGGTTCTATTTTTGATTATGATTGCGAAAATGAGTATATTTGATGCTATGGACTTGAAATACAAAATGCTATGAACAGAGTTTGTTTTCTCCTATTGCTTTGTTGCCTTTCATCCTGCAAGATGAATAAGACGGAACGCGTAGAAATGCCTGAAGATTCTGTAGATACGGTAGGGTTAGACCGACGGTTGCAGGAAAAATCAGTGAGCGATAGCCTCAAGATAGGGCTCGTGGATGACGGTGACTGCTTGCAAAAACAATTGCTTGCCATTCACGACGAACTGAGAAAGCGGTTGGAAAACACAACCTACACACACATCCGGAGGAATGTGACCGGATATGGGGTGGGGATGCATTGCATAGATATAGATTTGATTGTGAATACTCCTGAAAAACGGAAAGAGTTCCGGGAGGAGATAATGGACTCCCCCGTTTTCTGTTTTCATGGTGTAGAAGTCCCCGTCATCAACGAGAGAGTAGGCAGGAATCATATTCGTGGCATCCATATCCGTCCCGAATATCCAGTCTTTTCAACGAAAGCGCCTCATGCGACATTCATCCTCAGCAATCACAGTGGCGGAGATTTGACCTGCGGCGAGCATTACTACCTGACGTTCGAAGACGAAAAAGGTACCTGGCGGGAATTGCCGATAAACGCTGCCTTTTGGGACATCGCCTATGTGCTGCGGGATGGGGAGGAAAGGGTTATGAAAGCCTCTCTTTATCCGGATGTGCATCCCAACAAGCCGGGACGCTACCGTTACTTTTATGAGATAACCATCAGGAGGAAACCTGTCTTGATGATGGCTGAGTTCAGATTGACGGACAATGAGGAAGAATGGAGAACGGCGGAAAAGACATCTCTTCCCCCTTATATTTCGGATGCAGGGAAGGGCGGAAGCCCACAATTGATAACGGAAGAGCCAATGGAGGAACCGGTCTATAAAGTAGTGGAAGTGATGCCCGAGTTTCCGGGAGGTATGAAAGCCTTAATGGATTTTATTCAAAAGAATATCCGTTATCCGGAAGAAGCCCGTAAGAATGGCATTCAGGGAAGAGTTGCTGTCAGCGTGGTGATTGACGAGAATGGTCGTGTGACGGCCCCCGTTATTATGCGCAGCAGGTATCCTGCCTTGGATGAGGAAGCATTACGGATTGTAGGATTGATGCCACAATGGAAACCGGGAATGCAGCAGGGTAAAGCCGTGAAGGTGGAATTTACTTTTCCGGTTACTTTTAAATTGGAGTAGTAGCACCGGTAAGATTAAGCACAAAGACACGGAGGCATAGAGTTTTATTCTTTTTCCTTGAATTTAATATCTCTGTGTCTCCGTGCCTCTGTGTTCTATTTAAGGAAGCGAGGGGTGTAATTTCTCTTGCAAGAATTGTCCCGTATAACTTGCCGCACACTTCGCCACTTCCTCCGGTGTACCGGTAGCTACGATGTTTCCTCCTTTGTCCCCTCCTTCGGGCCCCAGGTCTATCACATGGTCCGCACACTTCACCACATCCAGATTATGTTCGATGATGACAATGCTGTGCCCGCGGCGTATCAGGGCATCGAAGGCTTCGAGCAGTTTCTTGATGTCATGGAAGTGTAGTCCGGTGGTCGGTTCATCGAAGATGAACATGGTCGGGTCTGCTTTCTCCTGGCTGAGGTAGAAGGCGAGTTTCACGCGCTGGTTTTCTCCACCGGAGAGGGTGGAGGAGGCTTGCCCCAGTTTGATATATCCCAAACCTACATCCTGCAAGGGTTGCAGCTTCTTCACAATCTTTTTCTGTCCGTGTTGCGTAAAGAATTCGATGGCTTGGTTTACGGTCATCTCCAATACGTCGTAGATATTCATGTCGTGGAACTTCACTTCCAGCGTGTCCGCCTTGAAGCGTTTGCCGTGGCAGGATTCGCATTCCAGTACAAGGTCTGCCATGAATTGCATCTCCACCGTGATGGTGCCTTCACCCTTGCATTCCTCGCAACGGCCGCCTTCGCTGTTGAAGCTGAAGTATCCGGCACTGTATCCCATCTGCTTGGCAAGCGGTTGGTCTGCCCATAGTTTACGGATTTCATCGTAGGCCTTGATGTAGGTCACGGGGTTACTTCTCGATGACTTCCCGATAGGATTCTGGTCAACAAACTCTACATTGCGCAGGTTCTGCAAGTCTCCTCCAATGGAAGTGAACTCGCCCGGACGTTCGTTGCATTCATCCAACTCCCGTTTCAAGGCGCGGTAGAAGATGTCGCGTACCAGCGTACTCTTGCCCGAACCGCTGACACCGGTGACTACGGTCATTACATTCAGCGGGAACCGTGCCTCTACACCCTTCAGGTTGTTTTCGCGGGCCCCCTTTATTTCTATATAGTTGTTCCACGGGCGACGGTGTTCCGGCAGTGGGATTGTCTCTTCCCCCAGCAGATAGCGCACGGTATAACTGTCACTGTTTTTCTGAAGGTCTTTCATGTCTCCCTGATAGACCACCTCTCCTCCCAAGCGGCCTGCCCGGGGACCGATGTCGATGATATAGTCGGCAGCGCGGATAATCTCTTCGTCGTGTTCCACTACCACTACCGTATTGCCCAACTGTTGCAGCTGGCGGAGCACGTGTATCAGTTTGTCCGTATCGCGGCTATGCAGGCCGATGCTCGGTTCGTCAAGAATATACAGGCTGCCCACTAAGCTGCTACCCAGTGAAGTGGCAAGGTTGATTCGCTGGCTTTCACCGCCGGAGAGCGAGTTGCTGAGGCGGTTCAGCGTGAGGTATCCCAGACCGACATCCAATAGGAACTGGATGCGGCTGTTGATTTCTGTCAGGATGCGGCGGGCTATGTCGGCGTCATGCGGGTCCAGTTGCAGGTTGTCGAAGAAGAGCTTCAACTCAGTGATGGGCAAATCTACCAGTTCGGAGATGTTGCGTCCTCCCACGCGTACGTAGTTTGCTTCGGGCTTCAGGCGGGTGCCGTGGCATTTGGGGCAGAGCGTCTTTCCGCGGTAGCGTGCCAGCATCACACGGTATTGTATCTTGTACTGATTTTCCTGCACCATCTTGAAGAAGGCGTTGATGCCCTCAAAGTAGGGTGTCCCTTCCCACAGCATCCGGCGTTGCTCGTCGGTCAGTTCATAATAGGGAGTGAAGATGGGGAAGCCGGCTTTCTCGGCTCCGTGTATCACCATATCCCTCCATTCGCCCATCTTTTCGCCCCGCCAGCATACAACGGCTCCATCATAGACGGACAAGGAGCGGTCGGGTATCACGAGATGCTCGTCGATGCCGATGACTTTCCCGAATCCCTCGCATACGGGGCATGCACCGATGGGAGAGTTGAAGGAGAACATCTGGTCGTTCGGTTCTTCGAAGGTGATGCCGTCTGCCTCGAACTTGGTGCTGAAACGATAGAGGCAGGTACTCCCGTCGGGCTGGTAGAAACGCAGCAGGCAGGCACCGTCTCCTTCATACATGGCTGTTTCGGCCGAGTCGGTGAGGCGGCTGACGGAATCCTTTTCTGAAGAGGCTGTCATACGGTCAATCAACAGAAAAACAGTGTCTCCGGCTTTCGGCTTGTATTCGTCGATGCGCATCATTTCACCGTTCACTTCCAGACGGGTGAAACCTTGCTTCATGTCTATCTCCAGTTGTTGTTGCAGCGTGCGGTCTTCGCGCAGCAATATCGGGGCGAGCACGGTATACTTGGTTCCTTCCGGATATTCCAGCATGCACTTCACGATATCTTCTGCCGAGTGTTTCTTCACTTCTTGTCCGCTGATCGGGCTGAAGGTCTTACCGACACGTGCGTAGAGCAACCGCAGATATTCGTATATTTCAGTGGAGGTACCCACGGTGGACCGTGGGTTACGGCTGCTTACTTTCTGCTCAATGGCAATGGCAGGTGGAATCCCTTTGATGAAATCGCATTCAGGCTTGCTCATACGTCCCAAAAACTGGCGGGCATAACTGCTCAAGCTCTCCACGTAGCGGCGCTGCCCCTCGGCATATAATGTATCGAAAGCAAGTGAGGATTTTCCGGAACCGGACAGTCCGGTGATGACTACGAGTTTGTTACGGGGAATCTCTACGTCAATGTTCTTGAGGTTATTGACACGGGCTCCCTTTATGATAATCGATGTATTTTCTGCCATATAAAAGTCACTTATGTGATTTAGGATTTGCAAAGATAATGCAAACCGGGGTAGAATAAAACGAACCTGCTGGAAAAATCGCATCAGATAGGCAAGGTTAAGATTTGTTATACTTTAGGATGACTGCTAATTTACATTAAATAAAAGCGTTAAATTCGCGTCCGACTCCTTTTAATGTCCGAACATGGTAAAGCGTAATATAAAATGGCTTCTTGTTGTGCTGGTGTTAGGTTTATGCCCCTCAATCCTGCATGCCGAAGACCCTTATGGAGAGATGAAAGCTCTGGCAGATAGTGCGCAGAAAGTGTTGGGACAAGACCGACTGCCTTCCATCAATGCCCGGTGGATAAAACTTGCCCGCGAACTGAACGATACGGTACAGATTAGTGATGCCCATAACAACTTGATTTCTCATTATTATCAGTTGGGGGACATTGACCACTTGAAAGCCGCAACCTATGAATATATGGACTGGTGCCGGAAATACCAACGGACACGAGACCGGTATATGGCGTGGCGGCAGTACATTCAGCGTATGACGGAGAAAGGTATGCAGGAGGAGGCGATGGCTGAAACCGTCAGGCTCCATCAGGATGCCGAGCAAGCCCGGGACAAATACGGATTGGCATGTGGCGAAATGTGCATCGGGTATAACCATCGGGTCTTTGGAAACAACGTAAAACTGTGTATAGAGAATTACAACAATGCACTGAAACTTTTCGAGGAGGGCAGCTATTATCGTGACGCATACGTGGTGTTGCTTAATATTATCCAGACTTATCTTTCACGCAGTGAGTATGCGGAAGCCGGCGAGTATCTGAGTAAATTGTCGCAACTGGAGGACAAACTGGACCGTAAACAAGTCGGCATAGACCCTTCCCTGCACCTGCGTTTCTGTGAATTCAGGGTTATAGGCTTATTGGCCAATGAAGGTAGAAAGGCTGCTGAGCCTTATATTGAGGAGACCGACCGCTTCTACCGTCGACATCCGGAGAGCTCGACGCCCGAAGCATGGTTTGGCTATAAGATAATGTGTTGCCGTATCCTCGGTGATTTGAAAGGTAACATTGCTTACGTGGATTCACTCATGGATTATCAGCATTCACTGGGGCTTTGCTATCCTTATAACCATTATATGAAAGGAGAACTGCAGGAACAGTTGGGCGATTATCGTGCGGCTTGCCGCAGTTATGCCAGATATGCCGCCGTGAGTGACTCCGTGCGTACGGCAGAAATGGATGACAAGTTAAGCAAATATACGGCACAGTTTGAGGTGGACCGGTTGAAGATGGAGAAGCTGGAGCTGAGTGCCAGATTGAACAAGGAACGACTGATGATAGCCTTGGCCGTTGGCGGACTGGTATTGTTGCTTTTGCTGCTCATTACTTATCTGTATATCCGCACCCTCTCCATGAACCGCAAGTTGGAAGCTGCACGCAGGGCGGTGGAAAAAATGAGCCAGGTCAAAAGTTCCTTTATACAGCATATCACCCATGAAATCCGTACTCCGTTGAATTCCATCGTCGGCTTTTCTACCTTGCTGGCTCAAGAGAAGCTGGATGATGTGGAGAAACGCGAGTATGTTGAACAAGTGGAGGGCAACAATACATATCTGTTGAGTCTGATGGAGAACATACTCAATATTGCGGATATGGATTCGCGAGTGTGGGAGATGCCGCGGGAGGAGATAGAAGTGGATGCGTGTTGCAAGGAATGTATTGAGGGCTTCCGTCCGGAACTGAAGCCGGGAGTTGAATTGGAATATGTGCCTGCTTCCGGCATTATGGCCTTTTATGCAGCCCGGCAATGGCTGAAAATGGTGCTGGTGTCTTTGTTGGATAATGCGGTGAAGTTTACGGAAGAAGGTCATATACGCGTTTCCTGCGAGGAAGATAAGTCCCGACATGTATTGCGCTTCGTGATAGAGGATACCGGTATAGGCATCAGGCCGGACGAATCGGACCGTATTTTCGAACGTTTTTATAAAGTGGACACGTTTACCAAAGGGTCCGGATTGGGGCTTGCCATAGCCAATGAGATAATGGAGTTGGTGGGAGGCCGGATTTATCTGGATGACACCTATTGCGGAGGATGCCGCTTTATTGTGGAATGGCCGATGAAGGACAAACCTTAATTATAAACTATTTTAAGTATTAAAAAGCTGTAATTAGAGAATGAGAGTAAAATCCCTTTTATGTGTATTCTTCTTGCTGCTAATGGCGGGAGGAGTATTTGCGCAAGTGCAGACCGGGTCTGCCTATCCTAAACGTGAATTTCGTGCAGCATGGATACAGTCAGTAAACGGACAGTTCCGTGGAATGCCGACCGAAAAACTGAAGCAGAATCTGATCGGGCAGTTGAATTCCTTGCAGAAGGCGGGAATCAACGCCATAATTTTCCAGGTACGTCCCGAAGCGGATGCTCTGTATGCTTCCAGACTGGAACCGTGGAGTCGTTTCCTTACCGGAGTGCAGGGTAAAGCGCCCGAACCCTATTGGGACCCTATGCAGTTTATGATTGATGAATGCCATAAGCGTGGTATGGAGTTTCATGCATGGATTAATCCGTATCGCACGAAGACGACCTTGAAGAGTGAGTTGGCTCCCAATCATGTGTACAATATCCATCCGGAATGGTTTGTCACTTATGGCGACCAGTTGTATTTTGACCCGGCACTGCCTGAGAGCCGCCGGCACATCTGCATGGTGGTGAGCGACATCGTTTCCCGCTATGATGTGGATGCCATTCATATGGACGATTACTTTTATCCTTATCCCATTAAGGGAAAGGATTTCCCTGACGATGCAAGTTTTGCACGTTTTGGCGGAGGTTTCAGCAATAAAGGAGACTGGCGCCGGAGCAACGTGAATGTGCTGATTAAGAAACTGCATGAAACAATTCGTGAAATCAAGCCGTGGGTGAAGTTCGGGGTTTCTCCGTTTGGCATTTACCGGAATGAAAGCAGTGACCCGCTTGGCAGTAAGACCAAAGGCCTGCAAAACTACGATGACCTTTATGCGGACGTGTTGCTGTGGGCCCGTGAAGGTTGGATAGACTATAATATTCCGCAGATTTATTGGCATATAGGACATCCGGTTGCCGACTATGAGACACTGGTGAAGTGGTGGGCCAGGAATACGGAAAACCGCCCCTTGTTTATCGGCCAGTCCGTGATGAACACCGTGCAGAATGCCGACCCCAAGAACCCGTCGATAAATCAGCTTCCTCGCAAAATGGCCTTGCAACGGGCCTATCAGACCATCGGTGGCAGTTGCCAGTGGCCTGCCAGTGCGGTTGTAGAGAATGCAGGCAAGTATCGCGATGCCTTGATTGCCGAATATCATAAGTATCCGGCGCTACCTCCCGTTTTCGATTTCATGGATAACGAAGCCCCGGCAAAGGTACGTAAGATGAAACCGGTGTGGACGGAAGACGGATATATTCTTTTCTGGACAGCTCCCAAGTATAAAGAGGAAATGAACCGTGCCGTCCAATATGTGGTCTATTGCTTTAATGACAAAGAGAAAGTGAATATAGATGACCCTTCCCATATTGTAGCCATCACGCGCGATAATTTCTATAAACTTCCTTATGAAGACGGAAAGACAAAGTACCGCTATGTGGTGACAGCCTTGGACCGTCTGCATAATGAATCGAAATCCGTTGGAAAGAAGATTAAACTTTAAAAATTAGGGATTAAGGATTAGGGATTAATCATTAACGTTTAATCCTTAATCCCTAATAAAGTATCAATCCTGCTATTCCACAAGCTACAATCATTCCTATCGGGTTCAGTTTATATTTCTTTGTGCCTATAAATGTCACGAGGAAGATGAGGCAGCTGATGACGAAGGAATATATGTCTTCTTTGGGAGAACTGAAGTTTTCCGAATTCATCAATACCAGCGCGGCTGAGGCCAGCAGACCGACCACTGCCGGGCGGAGCCCACTGAATACCGCTTCCACGGAAGGATGTTTCTGGTATTTCAGAAAGAATTTGCTGATGGTCAGCATCAGTAGGAAAGAAGGAAGCACCACGGCAAACGTAGCAATAATAGAACCTAAAATACCATAGCTTGTACCGTAGCAATCAGCTATCGTAGTATAACCCACATAAGTTGCCGAATTGATTCCTATCGGACCGGGTGTCATCTGGCTGATTGCCACAATATCAGTAAATTCCTGCGCTGTAAGCCAACCGTAACGGGTAACTACTTCACCTTGTATCATAGACAACATGGCATATCCGCCACCAAAGCCGAAAAGCCCAATCTTAAAGAATGTATAGAATAACTGTAAGAAAACCATGATTAGTAATTAATGATAAATGGTTAGTGATTAATGTTGCTATCCTTTTTAATTTTTAATTATTTAATTTTTACTTCTTCGGACGTTGAAAACGTCCGAAGAAGTATCCTCCTACACCTGCCGCAATGATAATCCAGATGGGAGAGAAGCCCAACAGCCAGATGAGCAGTGCTGAAACCACCGGTATCCATATGTTGTATCGGTTTATCCGGGCCGATTTAGCCATGCTGAATGTAGGGGCTGCAATCAATGCAACCACTGCCGGGCGAATACCTTTGAATATACGTTCCACAATGGTGTTGTCCTTGAAGTTGTGAAAGAACAACGCTATGGCGAGGATGATGAGAAACGAAGGAAGTATGGTTCCCAATGCAGTGATTATGCTCCCTCGTATTCCCCGTAGCCGGTACCCTATAAAAATGGATATATTGACGGCAAGGATGCCCGGAGCGGACTGTGATATAGCAAGCAGGTCAATGAAATCTTCTTTGGCTATCCAGTTTCGTTTGGTTACGATTTCGTTTTCTATCAGCGGTACCATAGCATAACCGCCGCCGATGGTAAAGGCTCCTATCTTAAAGAAAATGGAGAATGCTTCAAGATATATATTCATATTCAAAATGTTGTAATTTACTTTATTTCTTTATCATCTTTCCCTTCCTTCCCTCTCTTGGCATACTGGCTTGGGCTCATATTGAAATGTTTCTTGAATACTTCACGGAAATATTTCGCATCACTGAAACCGGTCAGCTCTGAAATCTCGGTGATGGTATGCTTTTGTTCTTTCAGAAGTTGGGCAGCATGTTTCAGTCGAATCAGCCGGATGTAGTCAGCCGGAGCTTGGTCGGTCAGTGCCTTTATCTTATTGTAGAAGCTGGTCCTACTCATATTCAGCAGGTTGCAGAGCACGTCGACGTTGAAGCTTGGGTTGTCCATATTGTCTTCGACGCTCTTTTTGACGGTTGCAATGAATTTCCAGTCCAAGTCGTTGGAGCAGTTGATGCAATCCGTATTGTTCTTCTCGTCGTTCAGGTCCAGGCTGGCATATTTGTGGCGCAACAGTGCCCGGTTAGTCAGCAGGTTGGCAATGTTTGCCCGCAATATACCGATATTGAAGGGTTTCACAATATATTCATCCGCTCCGCTTTGCAGTCCCTCGATGATATTCTTGTCGGTATTCAGTGCTGTGAGCAGGATGATGGGGATATGTGATGTCTCGATGTCGTTCTTCAGGATATGACACAATTCGTCTCCTCTCATTTCCGGCATCATAATGTCTGAAATGACGAGGTTGGGCATATACTCCTTGACAATGGTCAGTGCTTCTTTTCCATTGGAGCATACTTGTATGTTGTATTGTTCAGACAATGTTCTGCGCAGATATTCCCTTAATTCGTCATTGTCCTCTACAATAAGAATTTTCTGGTGGTTACTGTTGTTTTGTGACTGTTGCTGCGTCTTGTCGTAGATTCCACTGGAAGCAGGGGATGATGTAGTAGAGGCATTGATAGGCACTCCGGAAGCCGAATAAACAATCCGTTCGTTTTTGGGTTGAGGGCGTTGGATTGCTTTGCGGAAATGCTTGTTCCCTTTGGGGAACGTGATTTTGATGCAAGAGCCTTTCCCTTCCATGCTGCTGAAGTTGAGCTTTCCTTTATGTAAGCGTACAAGTTTCCCTACCAGAAGTAGTCCGATGCCGCTGCCGGTAACTTTGGAATTGATAGCATTACTGCCACGGAAATGCATCTTGAACAGCTTTTTCTGTTCTGAAGCCGGAATTCCGATACCGGTATCTTTCACCTCAATACTCCAGGTATCTTCTGTCTCGGAAGTAAAGACATGTACATTGCCGCCGTCCGGTGTATATTTCAGTGCGTTGGATATGATATTTTTCAAAATGGAATCCATCTTGTCCTTATCTAACCATACGTTCAGATAACGGAAGCTGCTTTCGTAGGTTAGGTTGATGTGTTTTATGTTTGCGTATGAACGGAAAGCATCGATCGTCTCTTCCATATATGTGCTCAGTTCGTATTCGGATACGTATAGACTTCCGGAATAGGTGTCTGCGCGTTCGAAATTAATAAGGTTGGTGGTCAGGCGCAACAAGGCATTTACGTTTCGCAGGGCTGTATTGATGTTGCTCTGTCCGCTGGAAGTCAGTTGCTCGCGTTCGGTGATTTCTTCCAAGGGTGCTTTGATGAGCGTCAGTGGAGTACGTATATCATGCGCCGTATTGACGAAGAAGCGTATTTTCTCATCGGATTCTTTCCACTGTTTTCTCAAGACTATTATTCGTAGAGTGATGCTTGCAATGGATATGATAATCACTGCATAGAGTATCAGCGCCCAGAAACTGAGCCAGAGGGGTTGCTCGATAATGATGTCCATACTGCGTTCCTCCAGGACAATACGACGGTCTTCGTTGGAGATGGCACGTACGCGGAGGGTATAGTTGCCCGGACTCAGGTTGGTAAAACGGATGACGTTTTCCTCTCCCGGACGGCTCCAACCCTCATAGAAGCCTTCCAGTTTCCAGGAGTACAGAATTAGGGAAGGATAGTCATAGTTGATGTCTGAGACCTGCAATGAGAAGATGTTCTGGTTGTACTTCAAACGCAAGGTTTTTGTCTCGTCAATATCCAGAATAAGTGGAGAACCTTCATCCTTGGGATAAACGGTCTGATAGAATACCCGCAGGTCATTGAATACCATTTTGAACTTATAGTCGCGAGGCAGGACCATGTCCTTGTCGAACTCTATGGCTCCATCCGTACTGCCGAAAATGAAATTGCCGTTTTTCCTCAAGGTGCCTGAGGCTGCGTTGAAATGGTCAGACTTCAGTCCTTGTTCTTTGGTCCAGTTATGGAATGTCTCTTCGGCAGGATAGAAGGTGGACAGACCGTGTTCTGTACTCAGGAAGATATTTCCTTTACCATCGGACAATAGTGTATAGATATTATTGGAAATCAAAGCGCAGTTGTCTCTATGATAATGTCTGAATGTGTTTTTGGTCGTATCATATACCAGTAAACCGGCATTGTTGGTACCGATATACAGCATTCCGTCGGAAGCTTGGTATAGAGAATAGATGTAATAGGATTCTACCGGCATCTGGATATAGCTATACTTACCGGTCACTTTTTCCAATAGGTACAAGCCGGTGGCAGTGCCTATCCACATATGTGTGGAGTCCTTCTCTATGATAGCGGTGATACCATTCAAGCCCGGGAAGTGCCGTATGTTTTTTCTGGAATAATCTATTTCTTTTAAGTTATAATACCCTCCGGACCAGATGTTTCCTGAAGAATCTTTCATAATGGAACGAATATACTTGTCTGGCCGGATATTCAGATTGCTGAATAAGGATGGGGTAAAGAAGTCTATGGACAGTTGCTTCTTGTTTATCTGGTAGATGCCGGAACTATACCCTCCGGCCCAGATGATGCCGGGCTCCACCTCGCATAGTGAGATGAAGGTGTGATTTTTGCTATGGCTTTCGGAGTCGAAGGTGCTGAGAAAAGAATGCCATTGTTTCGTCTTGCTGTAATAGAGGCTGATTCCGTTGTTCGTGGCAAACCATAAATCTCCGTCATGGTCCTCGATGATGGCGTTTACCTGGTCATTGATGAGTGATTGTTTATTGCCGATAGAGTGTTTTATCCATTGGTAATCGGTATATCGGTTGTTGCGTACAGTTATGCCGATGGGATAATTGGCCATCCAGATACGCTGCTCGCTGTCGATGTAAATGTCATTGATAGTATTTCCGTTCATTGAGTTGTACCGATTGTAGTCGGCAACGATATACGGTTCGGATGCATAGGTATCGGTATTCATCTTGTAGACACCGGCTCCGTCCGTTGCGATGAGAATCTCATTGTCATTGAAGGCACGGATACAGTTGATGCTGATGTCCATCAGTCCGGATGGTATATGCATGACCTTGTGCTTGTTTAGGTCATAGGAGAATATTCCCCGCTGGAAAGTACCGATAAAAACCTTGTGGGATGGTTTGTGATAGTATAGTTCGTTGATTTGTATCTTCAAGGTATCCAACTGGTTGCAGGGGCTGAGGGTGAGGATGTTGTTGGCCAGTTCAGCATAGTGTATGCCGATGTCGGTTCCGATGAAGAAGTGGGTCGAATCAATCTGTGCGATATCCGTAATTCGTTCTCCTATTTCGTTTTGAATGAATGTTACCTTCTGGGTATTGCTGTCGTACAGATATAGGGCATCTTCATTGCAAAGCCATATTACGCTGTTGGCATCCACAAAACCGTAACTGATAGGGGTTGGACGTCCTTTCACTTCGCTTTCGGGTAGCTTGTATACCAGGACAAAGCGATCGTGTTTTGTATCATAGCGGAACACACGTCCTTTTTTGCCTATTTCCCATATGGTGCCTTTGGGGTCAACATAGAGCCAATTCAGGTTCATCATGGAATTCACTTCTTCATCTCCATCCATCAATTTGTACGGCTTGAAGTCCTTTCCGTTGTATCGGTCGATGCCGTCGTGGGTAAGAAACCACATGTAACCTTTAGGTCCCTTTTGAATTGCATATACCCGTCTGTTGCTCAAACCGTCTTCCACACCGATGTATTTGTATGTTTGTGCAATGCCTATAATTGGCAATAATAGTAGTATGTAGAAAAAGAAGTACTTTTTCATAATTGTCGAACGGTTTTTTGAATGTTGTACTGAGGGAGAGTTGAAAATAAACACAAAAATAATGCTTTTGTTTGAGAAAAACAAAAAGAAAGCGAAGAATAGAAATGTAACAAGCGCGGGATTATTCATAACCCGCGCTTGTTACATTTCTATAAAAAAGGAAGTTCAGCTCATTTTTTATTGGCTTCCACCCACTTGCGTGCATTGACAAATGCTTCTACCCAAGGAGTGATTTGGTCGCTGTTTACGCGGTCTGCGGGGTAGCAACCGTTCTGCCAGGGGAAGATGGCACGTTCCAAGTGGGGCATCATGGCCAGATGACGTCCGTCGGCACTTGCCAATCCGGCTATGGAATAATCTGAGCCGTTGGGGTTGGAAGGATATTCGTCGTATGAGTATTTCAGCACGACGTTGTATTTGTCCTCGTCGTATGGCAAGGAGAATTTTCCTTCACCGTGAGCTACCCAGATACCCAGTTTGCTGCCACTCAGTGAGCCGAGCATTACGCTGCGGTTGGTGGGGACGGTAACACCGAGGAATCTGGATTCAAACTTGTGTGAGTCATTATGAAGCATCTTGCCGTTTTTCTTGTGCTCGGGATTGATAAGATTAAGTTCCATCATGAGCTGGCAGCCGTTGCAGACACCCAGTGAAAGCGTATCCTCGCGTGCATAATATTTGTCGAGCGCTTCTTTTGCTTTCGGATTGAAGAGGAAAGCACCTGCCCAACCCTTAGCAGAACCAAGAACGTCGGAGTTGGAGAAACCACCGCAGTAAACAATCATGTTTACATCTTCCAGCGTCTCGCGGCCGCTGATAAGGTCGGTCATTGTAACATCCTTCACATCGAAGCCTGCCAGATAGAGTGAGTAGGCCATTTCGCGTTCGCCGTTGGTTCCTTTTTCACGGATGATGGCGGCGCGGATACCGGAAGGTGTGCGGCGGTCCGGATTAATGCCGTATTGTGAGAACTTGCCTTTGAAGTCCGGCATGAAGGCGAATTCCACCGGTTGCATCTTGTAGTTTTCGAAACGCTTCTTGGCGCAGCCGTTCATGGACTGCTTACGGTCAAGGAGATAAGAAGTAGAGTACCATACATCACGCATATAGTCGATGCCAAACTGATAAGTAGCATCGCCTTTTGATACAAGAATATGGCGTTCGTCTGTCGGTTTGCCGAGCTTCACGTAACCTACGCCTGCATCTTCCAGTATTTGCTTTACAGCTTCCTTGTGCTTGTCGCTCACCTGGATAACGATACCCGGGTTCTCTGCAAACAGAATCTTGATAAGGTCTTGCTCCTTGATTTTATCCAGGTTGATTTCCATACCGCCTTCCACATTGGCAAAGCACATTTCAAGCAGTGTAGTGATAAGACCACCGGCGGAAATATCATGTCCGGCAAGAATCAGTCCCTTGTTGACCAGCTCCTGCACGGCAAGGAAAGCATCGCGGAAGTATTCGGCATCCTGCACGCTGGGAACTTCGTCACCTACCTTGCCCAGGGTTTGAGCAAAGGCGGAACCGCCGAGTTTCAGGTTGTCGAAACTGAAGTCTATATGATAAATGGTAGTCTTTTCATTGTTAACCAGCACCGGAGATACGACTTTCTTGACGTCGGAAACTTCTCCACCGGCAGAAACAATTACCGTGCCCGGAGAAATTACTTTGCTGCCGTCGGGGTATTTCTGTGTCATGGAAAGAGAGTCTTTACCGGTCGGTACATTGATTTGCAGGGAACAGCAGAAGTCACTCAAGGCCTTTACTGCCGTGTACAGACGGGCATCTTCACCTTCTTGCGAACGGCAAGGCCACATCCAGTTGGCAGAAAGGGAAACGCTGTCCAGACCTTCGGCAAGCGGTGCCCAAACCAAGTTGGTCAATGCTTCGCTGACGGAAAGAACGGAGCCGGCTGCCGGGTCGGCAAGTGCCGCCTGGGGAGCATGGCCCAGAGAGGTTGCGATACCCTTTTCGCCGCGATAGTCCAAAGCTACCACACCACAATCGCTCAGAGGCAACTGCAATTCACCCTGGCACTGTTGGCGGGCAATTTTGCCTGTTACAGAACGGTCCACCTTGTTTGTCAACCAGTCTTTACAAGCCACAGCTTCCAGTTGGAGCACATTGGTGAGGTATTCGTGTAGTTGGGAAAGTTCGTATTGGGGCATTTCGTAGTGACGTTCCACGGTCTTGTCCACCATATAGGTCTTGGGGGAAGATCCGAACATCTGTTCTACGGCGAGGTCAAACGGACGTACACCGTCAGCTTGCTGGAAGGCAAAGCGATGGTCACCGGTGGTTTCACCTACTACGTACATCGGAGCGCGTTCGCGTTCGGCTACCTTGCGTACATGTTCGATGGCCTCTTCCTGAATCAGCAAGCCCATGCGTTCCTGGCTTTCGTTGGCAATGATTTCCTTGGCGGACAGAGTCGTGTCACCGATGGGCAACTTGCTCATGTCAATCAGACCGCCGCATTCCTCTACCAATTCAGACAGACAGTTTACATGTCCGGCAGAGCCGTGGTCGTGAATGGAAACCACCGGATTGGTCTCTTCCTCACAAAGTGCGCGTACCACGTTGTAGGCGCGTTTCTGCATTTCGGCGTTGGCGCGTTGTACAGCATTCAGCTCGATGCCACTGCTGTAGCGTCCGGTATCTACGGAAGATACGGAGCCGCCGCCCAAACCGATGCGATAATTGTCTCCACCGATGACAACCACTTTGTTGCCGGCTTCCGGTGTACCTTTCAAACAGTCACGCTGGGTACCGTAGCCTACGCCTCCGGCAAGCATAATCACTTTGTCGTAACCATAGACTTCATCTTTTTCCTTATGTTCGAAAGTGAGCACGGAACCGCAGATTAGCGGTTGGCCGAATTTGTTCCCGAAATCACTGGCACCATTGGAGGCTTTGATTAGTATTTGTTCGGGAGTTTGATACAGCCATTTGCGTACCGGCAGAATCTCTTCCCAGGGACGTCCTTCTTCCGTACGGGGGTAGGAGGTCATGTAAACGGCTGTTCCGGCAATCGGCCAAGAGCCCTTACCGCCGCCCATACGGTCGCGAATCTCACCGCCCGTACCGGTAGACGCACCGTTGAACGGTTCTACTGTTGTGGGAAAGTTATGTGTTTCCGCTTTCAGGGAGATGACACTCTTGATGTCTTTTACTTGGAAATAGTCGGGCTTGGAGTGGTCTGCCGGAGCAAACTGTTCGATAACCGGACCTTCGGCAAAGGCCACATTGTCTTTGTAGGCAGAGATAATCTTGTTGGGATTCTCTTGTGTGGTCTTCTTTATCATTTGGAAGAGTGAAGATTCCTGTTCCACTCCATCGATGATGAATGTTCCGCCGAAGATTTTGTGACGGCAGTGCTCGGAGTTGATTTGCGCGAAGCCGAATACTTCGGAGTCTGTCAGAGGGCGCCCGAGGTCTTTCTCTACCTTCTTGAGGTAATCCATTTCCTCTTTGGAAAGTGCCAGACCTTCCTTTTCATTGTATGCCTCCAGGTCTTCGATGTGTACAATCGGTTCCGGCTGCCGGTTGGTTGTAAATACATTCTGGTCCAGCCCCTTGTACATACGTTGCAGCATCGGGTCGTGGTCTGCGTTCTCATCTTTTACGGGGAAGTACTCTTCGATGCGTATGATGCCGTCCAGCCCCATATTCTGGGTGATTTCTACGGCGTTTGTACTCCAAGGAGTAATCATCTCACGGCGCGGGCCGACGAAATGTCCTTTCAGGTTGTCTTCACTTTCGGGGGTGGCTTCTCCAAAAAGCCAGCAGAGTTTGTCGCTGTCTGCCTGGGGGAGTTCATGATTACATTCTACGGCAATCACACTCTTGGATGGGGTTCTGAAAAAAAGAATCATAGTTATATTTACGATTTTACGATTTACGATTTTACGATTGAAGTTACTTCTTTGAGTATCTTCATCTTTTCTTCTTGGGGGCAAAGATACGTAAAATCGGTGGGGAGGAGAAAAAAAGGAAAACAAAAAACGCATGCAATTTTACTCGTATGCGTTTTTTGTTCTGTTTCATAAAAACCGGATGTGTGTTATTGTATGACGATTTCATCCGTAAATAAGAATTGCTTCTTCCCTTGTATGGCATGGAAGCGTACATATCGTGTCTCAGTGGGGGTGCCAATCCAGCCGAAATCACGGAATATCACGTCCTTTCCGGCCTCTTCCTCGCTGCAGATATCACTGCCCAGCAGGGTGAAGTTCTTGCCATCAACAGATGCCCATACTTCCACTTTGGCAGGGAGAAATACTTGTGGGGTACGGATTTGCATGAAGTTGGCCATGACCCGATGTATGGCGGTCACTTCGCCCAGGTCGATAATGGCATCCAAATCATTGGGGCAGAAGCCCTGCCATCGTCCGTCCATGTAGCTTTTGCCGCCGCGAAGTCCGTCGAGGAGACCGGCGTCACCGCCGCCTTTGTATACTTCTTTATGCTGATAGTATCTGCCGCCCGGTGCATAGGTTATCTTTTTGCCTATGCCCTTATGGTAGTCGGTGCGCAGGTGAAGGCTTTTTCCGATAGGCTTTTCTCCGTCGAAAAGGCGTGCGGTCAGCAATATGGAGTCTTTTACGGCAAACGGTTTCTTGTATAACTTGGAAGATACAGTCGGTTCGGAGCCGTCCGTTGTGTAGCGGATGTCAATCGGATGTTTTTCGGAGGTGAGGGACAGCATGATTTTTTTCTTGGCATAGTCAACGGTCTGGCTGGTCTGCACTTGTTCCGACAAGGTGAACGGGTTGTACCCTTTCGTCCGGATGTATCGTATTTCGTTGTTGATACGTCTCTTGAAACTCTCCGGATGCTTGTTCTCCATGGGAGTCCAGCCTACTTCTGCCAGAGCGATGATGCGTGGGTATATCATATATTCGGCATGTTCGTAAGTGGGCAGATATTCAGCCCATACATTGCCTTGCACGCCTAATATGTATTTGCAGATATCACTTCCCAATGAATCGGGAGCCGGGTCGTAGGAGTAGGTCTGTCCGATGGGGATGCAGGCGCCAAACGCCAGCGGCTGTGTCTCAGGGTCATCCTGGTAGTGGTCCAGATAGCAGTGGCTCTCCGGTGTCATGATGGCGTAATGCCCCATGCGGGCGGCGGCAATGCCACCCTCCGTACCCCGCCACGACATGACGGTTGCGTTGGGGGCCAGGCCTCCATCCAGTATCTCGTCCCAGCCGATGATTTCACGCCCTTTGTCGTTGAGGTACTTCTCTATGCGGACTATCATATAGCTTTGCAGCTCACTTTCATCTTTGAGCCCTTCTTCCTTCATGCGCTTCTGGCATTTGGGGCATGCCTTCCAGTGGCGTCTGCTGGCTTCATCACCTCCAATATGGATATACCGGGAAGGGAACAGCCGTATCACTTCATCCAGCACATCTTCGAAGAACTTGAAGGTCTCTTCGTTTCCGATACAGACTTCACCGGATGTATAAGGCTTGCCGGTACAGGACAGCTGTGGATAGGCTGCCAGTACTTCTCCCGAGTGTCCCGGCATTTCTATTTCGGGGATAACGGTGACATGCCTCAAGCGGGCATATTCCAGAACCTCACGTACATCCGCTTCCGTATAGTAGCCTCCATAGGCTCCTTCTTCATCCTTCTCGCAGAAGTGATGGTCATATTTCCCCCAATCCTGCAGATTGGCGGCTTTTCTCCAGGCTGCGAATTCTGTCAGGCGGGGATAGCCCGGAATCTCCAGCCGCCATCCGGCACCGTCGGTCAGATGCCAATGCAGGCGGTTGATTTTGTAGGTGGCTACCAGGTCTATTTGTTTCTTGACATAGTCCGTGTTAAAGAAGTGTCTTGAAACATCCAGGTGCAGCCCACGATAGGGGAATCTGGGTTCGTCCTTGATGGTCGTGACTGGCAGTTTCTTCCCGTTACGGGCAAGTTGTGCCAGGGTTTGCAGTCCATAGAAGGCACCTGCAGCGGAGGAGGCCTGAATGTTTACACCTTGTTTGCTGACTGTCAGGTTGTAGCCTTCGGCAGCGATTGGATTATCCGTTGCGTCCGTTATTTCTATCGTTACAAAAGGGTTCTTGTCGACAAGCTTCATGGGGATGGCAAAGTCCGGCAGATAGGCCAGCAGGTCATTCTTGTCGGATTTCGCCAGATTGGTCGAGAAGGTTACCGTAGATGGCAGTTCTACTGTTTTTGACGTTGTTTGGGCATACTGCGGATATGGAACCACACCGAGTTCCTTGGGGGCTTCGCATGCCGTCAGTAGTAAGACGGCCATGGAAACGAGTGTTAGAGTTTTTTTTATTCGTTTCATAAGGGGGTATTGTTAAGTTCGGAGGTAAATATACGGAATAATATGTAAAATGGATAATCTTTACTTCTTAAAATCCTTTTCCGTCGAAAAAACGTTAACACTATTCGTTCGTCTCATAAAAAAGTCCGATATTTGCAGCCATGATTCAGATAGAGACCATATTTGACATATTGTGGAAGGGGTTCATTATCGGCGTCATTGTGTCCGCGCCATTGGGTCCTGTAGGAGTATTGTGTATTCAGCGTACTTTGAATAAAGGACGGTGGTATGGTTTCGTAACGGGGATAGGAGCTTCGCTAAGCGATATTGCATATGCTTTGCTGACGGGCTACGGGATGAGTTTCGTTTTTGATTATGTCAACAAGAACATCTTTTACCTGCAACTTTTCGGAAGCATTCTTCTGTTGGCGTTTGGCGTTTATACGTTCCGCAGCAATCCGGTACAGTCCATCCGTCCGGTATCCATCAACAAGGGTTCCTATTTTCATAACTTCATAACGGCGTTTGCCGTCACACTTTCCAATCCACTGATTATTTTCCTTTTTGTAGGTCTTTTTGCTCGCTTTGCTTTTGTAAGTGAGGGTGTGCTGGTGTTCGAGGCCGTTACCGGATACCTGGCCATCGCATTGGGTGCTTTGGCTTGGTGGTTTGGCATAACCTTTTTTGTCAATAAGGTCCGTACACAATTCAACCTGCGAGGTATCTGGATACTGAACCGTATTATCGGGAGCATTGTCATTGTGGTGTCTGTGCTGGGACTGGTGTTTACGCTGATGGGTGAATCACTGTATTGAGTGGAAAGGTGAAAGTGGGAAGGTGAAAAATCATAATTCATACATTTTATCGTGAAGATTGCGCAACAACTGAAAGAGAAGAATATAGCCGAATACCTTATATATATGTGGCAGGTGGAGGATTTGCTCCGTGCCAACGGCTGTGACATAGACCGGATACGCCAGAACATCATTTTGCGCTATCCGGAGGAGGAACGGCCTGCGCTGGAAGAATGGTATGGAAATCTGGCAGGTATGATGCGTGCGGAAGGCGTAATGGAAAAAGGGCATCTGCAAATCAACCGTAATGTCATTCTGAATCTGACGGAGCTGCATGGCGAATTGCTGGCTTCTACGAAATATCCGTTCTATAATGCGGCTTATTTCAAGGCACTGCCTTTTATCGTGGAACTGCGTCAGAAGAACGGCCGGAAAGAGGAGTCTGAGGTAGACACTTGTTTCGAGGCGCTTTATGGAGTGCTGCTGTTGCGCTTGCAGAAGAAGGAAATCAGTCAGGGCACGGCAAAGGCTATGGAGGCCATCAGTGGTTTCATCTCGTTGCTTGCCAACTATTATGACAAGGAGAAGCGGGGAGAACTGGAGTTGATGGATAATTGATAGTGGATGATTGATAATTATGAAGGAAAATATTGTTCATCGTAACATTCTATATATAAGTGTAACTTTATTAAATGAATATTCTGATAACCGGTGCCAACGGTCAACTTGGCAATGAAATGCGAGTGTTGTCGAAAGAAAACGGACAACATGCTTATTTTTTCACTGACGTGCAGGAATTGGACATTTGCGACGAACAAGCTGTGCACAGGTTTGTGAAGGGTAACCGGATAGATGTGATTGTGAATTGCGCTGCTTATACGGCGGTGGACAAGGCAGAGGACAATCAGGAACTTTGCGACAAGCTGAATCATGTCGCTCCTGGCTATCTGGCTGCTGCTGCCGAAGCTTGCGGTGCTGCCTTGATACAAGTGTCCACCGATTATGTTTTCGACGGAACCGGACACACTCCCTATACGGAAGAGGCGGACACTTGCCCCAATTCGGTATATGGCTCTACTAAACTGGCAGGTGAGCAGGCGGTGATGAAGCATTGCAGCCGTGCCATGATTATCCGTACAGCATGGCTCTATTCCATTTACGGGAATAATTTTGTGAAGACGATGCTTCGTCTGGGACGTGAGCGAGAGACGCTGGGGGTTGTCTTCGACCAGATAGGCACACCGACATATGCCAATGATTTGGCACGTGCCATTTTTGCGGCTGTCAACCGGGGGATTGTTCCCGGTATCTATCATTTCAGCAACGAGGGTGTGTGCTCGTGGTATGATTTCACGTTGGCTATCCATCGCCTGGCCGGCATAAAGACCTGCAAGGTAAGCCCGCTGCATACGGATGAGTTTCCTGCCAAGGCGCCGCGTCCGCATTATTCCGTGTTGGACAAGACAAAGATAAAGAAGACATTCGGCATCGATATACCCCATTGGGAGGCGAGCCTTGCCGTCTGCATGAAGAATTTGGAAGAGTGATTATTACTGACTAATTGATATATGGCCAATAACAACGAAATAGAGAGACGGAGAACGTTTGCGATTATCGCGCATCCGGATGCCGGTAAGACATCATTGACCGAGAAGCTGTTGCTTTTTGGTGGACAAATCCAGGTGGCGGGTGCCGTAAAGAGCAATAAGATAAAGAAGACGGCAACGTCGGACTGGATGGATATTGAAAAACAGCGTGGTATTTCCGTTACCACTTCTGTAATGGAGTTCGACTACCATGACTACAAGGTCAACATCCTCGATACTCCGGGTCACCAGGACTTTGCCGAAGATACCTACCGCACGCTGACGGCTGTGGACAGTGTTATCATCGTGGTGGACGGTGCGAAAGGTGTGGAAACGCAGACACGCAAGCTGATGGAGGTCTGCCGTATGCGTAATACGCCGGTGATTATCTTCATCAACAAGATGGACCGTGAAGCCAAAGACCCGTTCGACCTGCTGGACGAGCTGGAGGAGGAACTACACATCCACGTGCGTCCCTTGACGTGGCCTATTGAGAGCGGTGTCCGTTTCAAGGGTGTCTACAATATCTACGAGCGTAACCTCAATCTCTACCAGCCCAGCAAGCAGGTAGTGACGGAGAAGGTGGAAGTGGACATCCATACCGAGGAACTGGACAACCAGATTGGCGCCCAGCTGGCCGACAAGCTGCGCGGAGAATTGGAACTGATAGACGGTGTTTACCCCGAATTCGATAAGGAGGAATACTTGAAAGGGGAGCTTGCTCCCGTATTCTTCGGTTCGGCACTGAATAATTTCGGTGTGCAGGAACTGTTGGATTGCTTTGTGGAGATTGCTCCCAGTCCCCGTCCCGTGAAGGCGGAAGAGCGTGAGGTGGAGCCGGAAGAGCCTAAATTTACCGGATTCATCTTTAAGATAACCGCCAATATCGACCCGAATCACCGTTCATGTATCGCTTTCTGCAAAATCTGCTCCGGGAAGTTTGTACGCAATGCTCCGTACTTGCATGTACGTCATGGCAAGACGATGCGTTTCTCGTCGCCTACGCAGTTCATGGCGCAGCGCAAGACAACTGTCGATGAGGCTTGGGCGGGAGATATTATCGGCCTGCCGGATAACGGTACGTTCAAGATTGGCGATACGCTGACCGAAGGCGAGGCGCTTCACTTCAAGGGGCTTCCGAGTTTTTCTCCGGAGATGTTCAAGTACATTGAGAATGCCGATCCGATGAAGCAGAAACAGCTTGCCAAGGGTATCGACCAGTTGATGGACGAAGGTGTGGCGCAGTTGTTCGTCAACCAGTTCAACGGGCGTAAGATTATCGGTACGGTGGGGCAGTTGCAGTTCGAGGTCATCCAGTATCGTCTGGAGAACGAATACAGTGCGAAGTGCCGTTGGGAGCCGCTCAGTCTGTATAAGGCCTGCTGGATTGAGAGCGATGATGCGGCAGAGTTGGAAGCCTTCAAGAAGCGCAAATACCAGTACATGGCCAAAGACCGCGAGGGTAGGGATGTGTTCCTGGCCGATAGCGGATATGTGTTGCAGATGGCGCAGATGGACTTCAAGCATATCAAGTTCCACTTTACGAGTGAGTTTTGATTGAATTTTTTTTTCTCAAATAAAGGGCACAGAGATGCAAAGGATGAAAACTTTGTGTCTCTGTGTTTTTTGTTGTGGAGAGAAAGCGTTATCTTTGTCTTGGGTAATGAGTAATATGTATTGGATATGAAAACAATGGAATTGGATACGTGCCGGATTGAACTGATTCGTGATATTCTGGCTACCGATGATTTGCAGGTGCTGAGGACGGTGAGACGTGCTTATCGTCGTGCAGTGAATAAAATGATGAAAAGTACGGATGCGGACAATCTCCCTGCTTATACGATGGAAGAGCTGAATGCAAGGCTCGATGAGGCGGAATCGGAAGATGGGGGAACTTCCAGTGCCGAATTCTTTTCTCAGATGGAGCGTGAAATGCCTTGGCTATGCAAGTAGAATGGAAAAAACAAGCACAGCGTGAAGTACGTGCAGTTGTGATATATAGTGTGGAGCACTTTGGCGAACGTACTGCTTTGCTGTTTTATCAAAAGATAAAGATGTGGGCAGAGCGTCTTGTAATCCATCCTGAACTTGGCTCGCCGGAACCTTTACTGGCAGGTCGTAAACGTTTATATCGTTCATTGATTGTACACGAGCATCATAAACTGATTTACTATATTGATGAAATACGGCAAATAGTCTACATCACCGATCTTTGGGATATGCGTCGCGAGCCTTCCCGTCTATCGAAACGGTTGAAGTAAGTGTGTTCCTTACTGCCTTATTATAAACACAAAATTTCAAGATGAAGCACACCTCCCTTTTTCTCTTGCTGACCTTCCTTTTAGGCTTGACAGCCTGCTCGAAATCTTCCGGTAAAGTTTTGATGAACTACGAACAGTCCCTCGTCCGTGCTGACTCACTGGTGCAGTGCGGTGCTGCCGATAGTGCCCAAACATCCTATGTGACGCTTCTGATGGGTATAAATACAAGCTGTGCGATGCCGAGGGGTTACAGAAAGACACGGTGAAAAGTTGGTTGCTCAGCTCGTTTGCTGTGAACAACAGCATTTTGGAGAGCCGCAAGCTGAAGCGGAGAATCCTGTTTGAGCAGATTCCGTCGGGCAATGAGTCGCTGATGCGTATTATCGAGGCTATGCAGGACAGCAAAACTCTTCAGCTGACCTACCTGGGTTTCCATCAGAGCCATCCGGTTACGTTTCTGGTTGAGCCTTATTGCGTCAAGGTGTTCAAGCAGCGTTGGTATATGGTGGCCCGCAGTCCGGAAAAGGACGGCGTCTTTATCTATGCCCTCGACCGCATCCTGCAACTGGAAATGACGGATGTGACTTTCGAGTTCCCCGACAGCTTCGATGCCGCTGCCTATTTCCACGACAGCTACGGCATTATGGTGACACCCGATGAACTAGATGTGGAAACCATACGTATCAAGGTGACCGACCACAATCATAAACGGCAGTATTTGCGGAAGCTTCCCCTGCATCATTCGCAAGAAGAGGTTGAGAAGTACAAGGATTATTCTATATTTACTTATCGCCTATATCCCACTTATGATTTCTTTCAGGAAGTGCTCTCGCACGGTGCGGAAATAGAAGTGCTTTCTCCAGAGTGGGTGCGTCAAGAGTGTAAAGAGATGATTGAAGAGATGCTAAAAAAATATTCGTAATATATTCATGACAATTACAATGGGAAAGTGGCAGTTGGTGTGTGATTTGGGCTGACACATGATAAATCTTATGACTGTAGAGATTGTCGATAATCCTTGTGCTCATTATCAACTGTTTACAATGCCGCCTTGTAGAGATTGTTATCTCTTTTTCTTCTATTATGCCTTATTACCCTTTTAGATTGTAGAGATGCTTATTGGTTAATGATTTGTGTATTAGTGGTTTATGTAAATCGGCTGTAGATGCCATTTTCTTGTTTTCTCTTGTTGCCCGCTCTAACTTTGCAACATCGAATTTGAGAAAAGCAGATGCCTGAATCGTTGAGGCCTCACGATGAAAACTTCTGCTTCTCGGGTGAGACAAGAGAAACCGGATATACATTATTAATTAATCATTTAAAACATTACGATTATGGCATTTTTTAAAAGAGTTCAGAAGAAAGTAAACGATTTGTGGTATCCTCAGTCAGTAACCTGGGGCAAGGCGGTCACTACCCGTGAAGTGGCAGACGAACTGTCCGTTCTCTCTACCGTGACCCGTGGTGACACGTATGCGGTGATGGAGAACTTGGGGCGTGTATTGAGTAACTTCATGGGGCAGGGACGTACTGTGAAGATAGACGGCATAGGTACCTTCTATTATACGGCTACTTCCACCAAGAGAGGAGTGCCGACGGCTGCGGAGGTAAGTGCTTCGCTGATTAACGGAGTGCGTGTCCGTTTTCTGCCTGAAGTGGAGCGTAACAGTGGTAATCAGGTGACTACCCGTAGTATGGTGAATACTAAGATTGTTTGGGAAGAGTGGGGCAAGCTTCCTTCTTCCGGCAGTGGCAATCAAGGTGGCAGCAACCCCGATGGCGGCAACCAGGGCGGTAACGACGGCGACCAGGGAGAGAACCCGCTGGGCTGATTCTGCCCGTCCCGCCAATTGCCTCTTTTCTTGACATAAATGGGGTATTATACACTTCCCGTACCACCTCTCCGGTAGTGCGGGAAGTGACGTTTTAGCATCTTTTATTATTTTTTTACCACCTTTCTTTAACGGATAATCGCTAATTTCGAACGATTTTTTTTAAATCCCACGGAATAACTAATAATTTATAATATGGAAAACTTGAACATAGCGCTTCTGCTAATGGTGGTAGGTATGGCTACAGTCTTTGCTATCCTGCTGATTGTTATCTACTTAGGAAAAGGTCTCATTGCACTTGTGAACAAATATGCACCCGAAGAAGTGGTACCGGCCAAGGCTGCGGCAAGCGGTCCTGCCCCTGTCCCCGGCAACATACTGGCGGCTATCAGTGCTGCTGTTACAGTAGTGACACAAGGTAAGGGTAAAGTTGCTAAGGTAGAAAAAATCTGAAATAATAATCTTATATAAAAACACACCGAATAATTTAGTATGAAAAAGGAAATTAAGTTCAGTTTGGTATTCAGGGACATGTGGCAGAGTGCCGGAAAATATGTACCCCGTGTTGACCAACTGGTGAAAGTAGCTCCCGCCATCATTGAGATGGGTTGTTTTGCGCGCGTGGAAACCAATGGCGGAGGTTTTGAACAAGTAAATCTGCTGTTTGGGGAGAATCCGAATAAAGCCGTGCGCGAGTGGACGAAGCCGTTCCATGAAGCCGGTATCCAGACTCACATGTTGGACCGTGCCCTGAATGGCCTCCGCATGAGTCCCGTGCCCGCCGATGTGCGCAAGCTGTTCTATAAGGTAAAGAAAGCGCAGGGTACGGACATCACGCGTACCTTCTGCGGTCTGAACGATACCCGCAATATCATCCCTTCTATTGGCTATGCACACGATGCCGGAATGATTTCCCAATGCTCGCTCTGCATCACCCATTCACCCATCCATACCGTAGAATACTACACGGAGATGGCACTGAAGCTTATCAAGGCAGGTGCCGACGAAATCTGCATCAAGGATATGGCAGGTATCGGACGTCCGGTTTCTTTGGGCAAGATTGTGGCCAATATCAAGGCGGCGCATCCCGATATTCCTATCCAGTATCATAGTCATGCGGGTCCCGGTTTCAATATGGCAAGTATTCTTGAAGTGTGCGAAGCGGGTTGCGACTATATCGACGTAGGCATGGAGCCGCTTTCCTGGGGTACGGGACATGCCGACTTGCTCAGTGTGCAGGCCATGCTGAAGGATGCAGGCTTCCAGGTGCCCGAAGTCAATATGGAGGCATATATGAAGGTACGCGCACTCATCCAGGAGTTTATGGACGACTTCCTTGGCTTGTACATCAGCCCGCGCAACCGCCTGATGAACTCCCTGCTGATTGGTCCCGGACTGCCGGGTGGCATGATGGGCAGTCTGATGGCAGACTTGGAATCCAATCTGGAGTCCATCAACAAATACAAGGCAAAACGCAACCTGCCCTTCATGAAGCAGGATGAACTGCTCATCAAGTTGTTCAACGAAGTGGCATATGTTTGGCCGCGCGTGGGTTATCCCCCGTTGGTGACTCCGTTCAGCCAGTACGTCAAGAACCTTTCCATGATGAACGTCATTGCTATGGAGAAAGGCAAGGAACGCTGGGGTATGATTGCCGATGACATTTGGGATATGCTGTTGGGCAAGGCAGGTAAGCTGCCGGGTCAGCTGGCTCCCGAAATCATAGAGAAGGCCGAACGCGAAGGACGCAAGTTCTTCACCGGCAATCCGCAGGACAACTATCCCGATGCTCTGGACAAGTACCGCAAGCTGATGAAGGAGAACAAGTGGGAACTGGGCGAGGACGACGAAGAGCTCTTCGAATACGCCATGCACCCGGCTCAATACGAGGCTTACAAGAGTGGCAAGGCCAAGCAGGACTTCCTGGAGGATGTGGAGAAACGCCGTGCCGAACGTGACAAGTCTCCGCTGGACGATGCCAAACCCAAGACGCTCACTGTGCAGGTGGACGGTCAGGCTTACCGCGTGACGGTGGCATACGGTGACATCGACCTGCCCGCTTCGGCCACCGAAAAGGTGACAGCTCCCCCCGTAGGCGAAGGTCAGGACGTTCCGGCTCCGCTCGAAGGCAAGTTCTTCCTGACAAAGAATGCGCAGGAAACCCCGTTGAAAGTGGGTGACAAGGTGAAGAGTGGCGACCTCCTCTGCTATATCGAAGCTATGAAGACATACAATGCCATCCGCGCAGACTTTGATGGAACGGTTGTTGCCATCTGTGTCAATCCGGGTGACTCTGTTTCTGAAGATGATGTATTAATGAAGATAGGATAATGGAAGATATATTTGCAAAACTCTATGATATGACGGCCTTCAGTAACATCATTGCTGATCCGTCGTTCCTCGTGATGTATGCCATCGCTTTCATCCTGCTTTATTTAGGTATCAAGAAACACTATGAACCATTGTTGTTGGTACCCATCGCTTTCGGTGTGCTCATTGCCAACTTTCCCGGCGGCGAGATGGGGGTGATTCAGGCAGATGAAAACGGAATGGTCATGGTAGGCGGGGTGATGAAGAATATTTGGGAGATGCCGTTGCACGAGATTGCGCACGACCTCGGACTGATGAACTTCATTTATTATATGCTGATTAAGACCGGCTTTCTGCCGCCTGTTATCTTTATGGGTGTGGGTGCGCTGACAGACTTCGGTCCGATGCTCCGTAACTTGCGTCTCTCCATATTCGGTGCGGCTGCGCAGTTAGGTATTTTCACCGTACTGCTTTGTGCTGTGATGATAGGGTTCACTCCGCAGGAAGCAGGTGCGTTGGGCATTATCGGTGGTGCCGATGGTCCTACGGCTATCTTTACTACCATCAAGCTGGCTCCCCATCTGTTGGGACCGATTGCCATTGCTGCTTATTCTTATATGGCGCTGGTACCGGTCATCATTCCGATGGTGGTGAAGCTGTTCTGTACCAAGAAGGAATTGATGATTAACATGAAGGAGCAGGAGAAGCTGTATCCTTCGAAAACCGAGATTAAGAATCTGCGTGTATTGAAGATTATCTTCCCGATTGCAGTGACTACGATTGTTGCTTTATTTGTGCCCACAGCAGTACCTTTGATTGGTATGTTGATGTTCGGTAACTTGATTAAGGAAATCGGTTCGGATACAAGCCGCTTGTTTGATGCTGCTGCTAATAGTATCATGAATGCAGCTACCATCTTCTTAGGATTGAGCGTTGGCGCCACGATGACCAGTGAGGCATTCCTGAATTGGACGACTATCGGTATTGTGATTGGTGGTTTCCTGGCATTTGCATTGTCCATTACGGGAGGTATTTTCTTTGTGAAGCTGTTCAACCTATTCAGCAAGAAGAAGATCAATCCGCTGATTGGTGCTACCGGCCTGAGTGCCGTACCCATGGCAAGCCGTGTCTGCAATGAAATAGCAACGAAGTATGACCCGAAAAACCATGTGCTGAATTACTGTATGTCCAGTAATATCTCCGGCGTAATCGGCTCGGCTGTTGCGGCGGGTGTGCTGATTTCATTCCTGGGATAAACGGTCAGTAGGAAAAATATAAAGAAACTCTGGTATGGCTTTGTAAAGCTATGCCGGAGTTTTTTGTATGTTTTTCTTTGAGGGGCATTTCATTCACTAACCACCTTCCAATATTCAGCCATCGCCATCTTCTCCGCCAGATACGCATCAATCAGGTTGGTGTGTGCCTGCGTCCACGAGAGTTGTGCGGACAACACATCTGCCATGCTGGCTTTTCCTTCATTATAAGAGAAGGTGACAAGGCCCAGATTCTCTTCGGCGAGTATCATATTCTCCTGGGCCGTCTTGACTTGCTGTTCAGTTTCCGTCAGTTTTGTGGTGGCTGCGGAGAGCTCTTCCAGAATATTGTCCGTTACATAGCTTTGTTGCAGCTTCTGTATGCCGATATAGGCTTTCTGTTGGCGGTTTGTCTTGAAGCGGGCTCCCCAACGGAAGATGGGGATGCTGACATTGACTCCTACGACGGGAGTATGAGGTACATCCTGCCCCATATAGGTGATTCCCGTATCCCAACCGGTAGCGAGGAACATGTTGACTTGTGGGTTGTAGCGGCTGAGGGCGGCATGCCGTTGCGCTTCACTGCGGGCGATGTTCACGGAGGTACTGGCATATTCTGCCCGGCGAAGCAGCACATCATCCAGGCCCAGAGGTATGATGGAGGCAGTCGGTATATCTATTTCGGCTATGCTGTCTATGGGAGCGTCCGGTTCCGAGCCCATAAGGATATTCAGTTTTTGCAGGGCAAGGGTATGGTTTTGGCGTGCCTTGATGTACTGCAATTCGGCTTCCTTACGTCGGGTGGAAATCATCAGCAAGTCTGTGCGGCTGATGGCACCGTCATCAAAGCGGTCTTGGATGATGTCGTACTGCTGTTGTACAATATCCTGAAAGGTAGCCGCGGCTTTCAGACCGGCACGGGCGGCAGAGGCATTCCAATAGACGGCGTCACTTTGATAGTGTATCTGGTCGAGGGTCAGCTCTGTGGTAAGTTGGTCCAGTGCCTCTTCGGCTTGCGCCACTTTCTTTTGGGCTATTAGGGAACCTCCGGTATAAAGCGGCTGCGTCAAGGTGGCAAGTGCCTGATAGGTATAAGGGTGGTAGTCTCCTTTCGGACTGTTCCATTGGTCCAGATGATTGAGATTGGCGGTACCCTCGGCGGTGATGTCAATCTGGGGCAGGAAACCGGTGGAGGCAATCTTGCGTGCCTCGGTACTGGCGAATGTTTTCAGATGCTGTTGTTTCAGAATCTGGCTGTATGCTTCTACCTTGTCGCGGTATTCTTCGCGGCTCAGATATGCTTGTTGTGCCCCGGCATTCAGTCCTGAGCACAGTAATGATAGAATAAGTATATTTGTTTTCATCATTCAATTGGTAAACTGTAAATTGTTGAATGTTCTCTCACTTGATTTTATGAATGGCGCAATAAGCCACCGGCAGCACGAATAGTGTCAATGCCGAGGCTACCAGCAAACCACCCATGATGGTTGCCGCCATGCCGCCGAACATGGCGTCGAACAATAACGGCAACATTCCCAGGATAGTGGTACCCGATGCCATGGCCACCGGGACAATACGGGTGGTCGTTGCACTGATAACGGCTTCACGCGGTGCTTTTCCGGCAGCGGTTTCCGTATCAATCTGGTCCACCAGCACGATGGCATTCTTGATATTCATTCCAATCAGCCCCAGCAAGCCGAGGATGGAGAAGAAGTCGAATGATTTCCCCAATACCACCAGTCCCAGTACAATACCTATAAAGATAAGCGGCAGCATCAGCAGGATAACAATCGGCTTCCGGTAGCTGCGGAACAGAAACAGCAAGGTGACGAACATAAGGAAGAATGTCAGCGGCAGGTTAGCTGCCAGTGCGGCATTGCTTTCTGCCTGGCTTTCCTGCTCTCCGAAGTATTTCATGGTGTAACCTTCGGGCACATCAATCTCTTCTTGCACTTGCTTCCATATACGGTTGAAGGCGGCAATGGCATTCACACCGCGGCGTGGGTCGGCCTGCGCCATCATCACCATCTGCCGGTTGTAGTCTTTCACATTGGAGAACTTGTACTGGAAGTCGAACCGGCTGACGACTTGTTCCAGAGTGGTTGTTTCGCGTGCAGTGCCGAATACGGGGAGTGTACGCAAGTCGTTGATGCGGAAAGAGTCGATAGTTTTATCCTTCAACAGAACGGGAAGTACCTGGTCTCCTTCCCTGTATTCCCCAAGTGTCATGCCGTTCGTACCGATCTGGATACTCTGTGCCATGCTTTGACGGGAGATACCCAACGGTTGTGCACGCTCCTGACTGTAAACGGGATGCCATACCGGTATCTTATTGCCCCAGGAGTTGCGCACGTTGATAAGTTCGCCGTCACGGTGCATGATGTCCAGAGCCTTGTTGGTCAACATGACCAGCGTATCCGTGTTATTGCCGATGAACCCGATTTCAATGGCGGCATCTACAGCAGGAGAGAGTTTGAACAACATGGTACGGGTGATGGCATTGGGATAGTTGGCCTTCATGTAGGCATCAAGGTTCTCTTCCTGCTTCTTGGTATATTTGCTGTCCGTTACTTCCACCAGGATATTGGCGAAGTTAGGTTTGGGACCGACGGAAGTGGAGGCCAGATAGTAACGCAACGGTGTGCTGCCGAATGTGACGGATACCCGTTTCACTTCCGGCTGCTGCATCAGATGCGCTTCCACCTTTTTCATTTCGGTTTCTACTTCGCGGATGCTGTACCCGTCCGGATAGAATACATCTGCCCGAAAGTAGGGCTTGTCCAGAGAAGGGAAGAAGTTCTGGGGCATCAGCCCCATGACGATGAGGGAGAGGATGAACAGTGCTGTAATGCTTCCAAGGGTCAACGCCTTCTTGCGTATCAGTGTGCTGAGGATGGAGGCGAATTTATGGTAGAAAGGCTTGTCGTATGGGTCCTTGCTACCATCTTTAGCCTTTGCTTTCAGTATGAAGTTGCCGAATGTAGTGGTTTGTGTCAACGCCAGCACCCAACTTAATCCCAGGGAAATGGCCAACACTACGAATAGCGGTTTCACGATTTCGGCTACGGAAGAGGGAGCCAGATACAGTGGCAGAAACGAACAGATGGCAATGAACGTTGCTCCCAGCAATCCCCATTGGGGACCGGTGGCACCGTCTATCAGCGCTTTTCGGCGGTCGATGCCGCGGGCAATGGCAATTTGGGCATTATCTGTCACCACGATGGCATTGTCCACCAGCATTCCCATGGCTATGATGAATCCGGCGAGGGAGGTCCGGTTCAGACCTACGCCAAGAAACGACATAATGAGCAGTGTGCCTCCGATAGAGAATATAAGGGAAGAGCCAATCAGTACTCCTGCACGCATGCCCATCACCAGCATGATGATTACAATCACAATCAGGATGGATTCTATCAGATTGATGATGAACCCGTTGTTGGCTTCTTTGGCAATCACGTTTTCGGGATACAGACTTTCCAGTTCCAGCCCCACGGGGATGAGGGGCATGAGTTCGGCAAGCCTCCGGTCTACCAGTTCACCGGTTTTTACCACATCCTTTGTCGGGTCGGTGGAGATGCCGATACCGATGGCGCGCTTTCCGTTGACGTGCATGATATTGCCGGGAGGTTCCATGTATCCCTTTTCAATGATGGCGATGTCACCCAGCTTGACTTGTCCGCCGGAGGTAGTGATAACCTGGTTGCGGATATCATCGACAGTCGTGTAGGTACCGTTGGCCACAATGCGTAACTGTTGTTCTCCGGCGCTGATTTCACCCGTATTGATAATCTGGTTCTGCGATTGTAGCAGGCTGGCCAGCTGCTTGGGGTCGATACCCATTCCTGCCAGCTTGTTTACGGAGATGAATATATGGATGACCTCTGTCTGTGTACCGAAAAGGGCTACCTTCATCACACCGTCTGCCGTGATGACTTGTGTCTTGATTCGTTCCGCCCAGTTTCTCATTTCTTCATAAGAGAAACCGTCGTCACCCACCAGGCCGTAATAGATGCCGAAAACGTCTCCAAAATCATCCGAGACGGTCGGTACAGAAGAGCCTGCGGGCAGTTGGGGCTGTATATTGAGCACTTTACGCCGCAGTTCGTCCCACTTCTGCGGAATGGATGCGGCAGAGAGTGACGGTTGCAGTTCGAAGGTTATCTTGGAGAGTCCGTACATAGACTCTGACTTTATCTTGTAGACGCCGCTCATCGACTGTATTTCTCGGGAGATGGGTTCGGTGACGAGCCGTTCCACTTCTGCCGGCTCCGCTCCCGGGTAGCGTGTCATGATGACTGCTGACTTGATGACGAAAGGTGCGTCTTCCTTCTTTCCCAACCTGCCGAATGACAGTATACCGCCGATAAGCAGCACAGCCAGAAAGAAGTAGACTATCTTCGTGTTGTCTAATGAATATTGGGCTAGATTCATAATGAATATTTTTTAGATAAATGGGGAATGTAATGTGCCAATGTGATTAATCACATTAGTACCTTTATTGCTTCTCCTTCTGTCAGCTGGTATACTCCGGCCGTCACAACGGTTTCTCCCGGTTCCAACCCTTTAGAAATAAGCAGGTTTGCCTCTCCCGTTGGAGAATAAACGGTCACTTCGCGGCGACTGACTTTATTACCTTCCACCACCCATACATACGTTTTCCGGTTTTCACTGTCGCCAAATACGGCGCTTAACGGTACATTCATCAGCTTTTCTTCCAGAAAGGGAGCGACATCCGATGCCAGCTTTATTTTGCATGTGAATCCCGGTTTTACGTCATAACGTGTACGGTCAAAGTGCGGGTCGTCAATTGTTATTGTCACCGGAATACCCGTCCCTGCTGTGGAGATGTCAAGATACTCTTCCAGTCTGGCATCGAAAGCCTCTGCAGGGTAACTGTCGAACACCACCTTGAACTTTACGTCCTTGGCACGGAGCAGATAGAGATAATCATCCGGTACGGTGAACTTGATTCGTAGCTTCTGTGTATTTACCAGCTGTACAACCCCTTCTCCTGCATTGACACGCTGATAGTTCTCTACCAGCCGTTTTTCGATGGAACCCTCGAAAGGGGCTGTCAGCCGCGTATCCCGCATATTGTTGCCGGACAACTCGTAAGTGGATTTTGCTTTCTGATAGTTGGCTACGCTGATTTCGTATTCCTGCACGGAGATAGCCTGGCGGCCAAGCAGCCGTTTGTTACGTTCCACTTGTGCGGCAGCTGTTTCGTAGGCAGCCTTGTCGGCTGCATATTGCAGGGAGATGTCGCGTGGGTCGATGGCGGCAATCAGTTGCCCCTTTTTTACCCGCTGTCCCTCTACAACCGGGAGGCTGATGATTTGTCCGCTGACGCGGAAGGCAAGTCTCACATATTCCACGGCTTCCACTATTCCGGAGAAGTCTTTGCGGATAACCGACTGTGAACTGACTTGCGCAGTCTTCACCGGTCGGATAAGGGTATTGCTACCCTTTTGTTTTTGCCCGCACGACGTGATGAGCAACGCCATGACCAGGGCGAAAAGAAACATTTTTTTCATTGGTAAACAAGTATATAGTTATTCGTTCAGGTATATATAAAAACATAAAACCGGGAAAACAACCAAATGTTCTCCCGGTTATAGGATAAATGATGATTTAATGTGCCAATGTGCTAATTGGCTGCGCAATGTTTATGCTGCGCTATCACGCCGCAGGTCATTGGCACATTGGCATATTAATTTTCAATTCCGTCCCCCGTTCCAGCGTATATGGGTGTCCGTAGACTTGTATGTCCACTTTGCTGCCTGCTGTAAGCGAGATTTCGATTTCTTTTCCTACCCGTATGTGAAGTGTGTTTTTCAGATAATTCACCTTGAATGAATAGCTGTCCCATTTTTGCGGTATGACAGGGGAGAAACACAACGTCTCCTTCAGCACCTGCATACCTGCAAATCCGCGTACAATGGCCAGCCAGCTGCCGGGCATACTGGTTATGTGCAGACCTTGGTCCGCTTCGTTGTTGTAGTCGTCCAGGTCAAGCCGCGTGGCATGCAGGAAAAGCTGGTAAGCTTTTTCCACTTTGCCGATGCGTGCAGCCAGGATGGAATGGATGTGGGGAGAAAGGGAGGATTCGTGTACGGTCATCGGCTCATAGAACTCGAAATTGCGGCGGACGGTTTCCGTGTCGAAATAGAAATAATAGAGGTAAAGTCCGAGCAACACGTCGCTCTGCTTGATGTAGCAAGAGCGCAGAATGCGGTCCCATGACCAATGTTGGTTGATGGGGCGTTCTTCGGCAGGAATGTTATCTGTACTTTCCAGTACTTTATCCATATAGCCGTCATTTTGGATAAAAATACCCCGTTCCTTGTCTTCCGGCAGATACATGTGTTCGATGATGTCTCTCCACCGGGCACTTTCCTTCACTTGGTCGAGATTGGTGATGCGGCGTATGTGGGCATATTCATCCGGATATTGCTGTGCCACCATTTCCAGAAAACGGAGGGTCATCTTGAGGCACTGTATACAGGAATAGTTAGTGTACCAGTTGTTGTCCACATTGTTTTCGTATTCATCCGGGCCGGTAACCCCCAGTATGACATATTTCTGTTTGGGTTGGGAGAAGGATACCCGTTGTCTCCAGAAACGGCTGACGGCAATCATTACTTCCAGGCCATATTTAGCGATATAGTCCATATTGCCCGTCAGCGCTGCATGCTGAACGATGGCATAGACAATGATATTGTTACGGTGGATTTCCTCGAAGGTTATTTCCCATTCACTGTGGCATTCCTCTCCATTGTTGGTTACCTGCGGAAACAACGCTGCACCGTCCTTGAAACCCAGTTTACGGGCGTTTTCGATGGCTTTGGGAAGCTGGTTGTACCGATATGCCAGCAAGTTCTTTGCAATCTCTTTGGGAGTGGAGAGCAGAAAAAACGGTACACAACACAGTTCCGTGTTCCAATAAGTATTTCCGCCATATTTTTCTCCGGTGAATCCTTTGGGGCCGATGTTTAGGCGCGGATCATCTCCCCGGTAAGTCTGATACAGCTGGAATATGTTGTACCGGATACCTTGTTGCGCTTCCGGGTCCCCTTCGATGACGACATCCGTTTCGTCCCAGATTTCCTGCCAGGCCCTTCGATGCTCTTCTACCAGCGTATTCCAGCCTATGCTCTTGGCTTCGCGTGCCTCGGCCACGGAGTGTTCCACCAATTCACTCCGTTCGTGGTAGAGAGAAGAAGCGATGGCGGTGTATTTGATGAGTGTCACGTTGTCTCCGGGTTTCACGTCGGCACCTACGCTGAAACCGGTCTGCTTTTCCTTTTCTATCCGTATGGGGTTGGCAGTGGTTTCCTTGTTGTTTTTGAAGAATTGGTAAGTCATGGCGTAGCACACTTGTGCATCTTCCCGGCGGGTCTGTGTCCAGAGATAGGCACAGCTGCTGGTAGAGCCAGAACGCAGTATGTTCCATATTTTCAGGTTTGGCAGGTCGGCATCGTCTACTATATTCCCGTCAAGGATGGGCACGAGTGAGATTCTGCCGGTATAGTTGATGGAAGATACGCTGTACTTGATGAGACAGAGGTTGGGTCTTGCCATATTTGTGATATGCTCTACATGGATGCGGAGCTGGTTTCCGCGAGGAGACGTCACCTCCATGTCCCGGTAGGAGATACCTTCCTTCATATCCAGACGGCGGTTGAAGCTGTCGACATCCCAGCCTGCCAAATCGAGTTCCTCATCGATGAGGCGCAGGTTGATGCGGCTCCAGTCAGCAGCCTTGGGTATACGGGTGTAATATGGGGGAAATCCGTTCTTCCACCATCCTACGCGGGTTTTGTCCAGGAAAGTGATGCCGGCCACAAATGAACCACGGTAACTGTCACTGCTGTAAGGCTCCTCAAAATACCCCCGTTGCCCGAAACGTCCGTTTCCGAGACTGAATATACTTTCCGACATCCGTTGACAGTCGGGGTGGAATTGGTCTTCGATGATGTTCCATTCATCGGTCTTGAGGTATTTTTTCATGGCGACGTGTTTTCTGTAGTTATCGCCGTAAAGATACGCAATATGCGGAAATAAAAGAGAAAAGTGAGGACAAAAATAGTGAAAGGGGAAGGGAGGGGATTAAAAAAGATAATATAGCACACAGATGACACAGATAAGGCAGATGAACACGGATTATTAGACAAACTTATCCGTGTTCATCTGCCTTATCTGTGTCATCTGTGTGCAGAAGTAGGAGCTTGGTTCTATTTCTCTCCCTTAGTCTCTTTAATTAAATATACACAGAAAGCACCTATTATCAGCATCACTCCTGCCAATACAAGCATATTGATTTCGGGGGGCAGTACTCCTTTCGGAGTAAACAAGGACAGAATACTGCCGCCCAAAGCTGCCGCAATAATCTGTGGAATACAGATGGTACCATTGAAAAGACCTAAGTAGGTACCCATATGTCCTCCGCTCAGTGCATTGGTCAAGATGGTGAACGGCAGTGCCAGCATGGCAGCCCATGCACAACCTATCAGCAGGAAGGAAATGAACAACATATACGGATTATGCATAAAATAGGTGGAAATGAAACCTATACCTCCCAGAACAAGGCTGAGTGAGTAGACGCGGCGGCGGTCCTTGAACATCGGTATGCAGATGGCCCAAAGCACAGAGCCGATGGCTTGCACGGCAAACAGTACGCCTACCCAGTCGGCGGCATTCTGATATTGCAGGCTCTTGGTGTCGAGTACTATTTTGGTCACACCATCTACCAGGTGCTCCACTGTAGGGGCGTCAAAAGCATTGGCAGCGATACTGCCGTTGGTATAGGTCCACATGAACATAAAGGCAAACCAGCAGAAGAACTGTACCAGTCCGATAGTCCAGAATGCTTTCGGAGCCTTGATGAGCAGCTTCAGCATGTTGGTCTTTTCATGTTCCTCTTCTTCGGTGATGCCGTGATACTCTGCATATTCGGCAGGCGGCATCTCTTTTACTTTGACCGAAGTGTAGATAACGCAGAAGATAAGGATGGCTGCTCCGATGTAGAATGAGTAAATCACCGAGTCGGGGATTACTCCTTGGGGAGCTGTATTGCTGATGCCAATCCATGCAAAGATGAACGGGAAGAGATAGCCTACCAGGCTGCCTGCATTGCAGAGAAAACTCTGGATGGAGTAGGCGAGCCCTTTTTGTTTCTCATTCACCATGTCACCCACCATCATTTTGAAGGGTTGCATGGCCATATTGATGGAGGTATCGAGGAACATCAGCGATACCAGTCCGAAAATCATGGCTGTACTTACTGCCATGCCGAAGCTTCCGGCATTGGGTAGCAGGCACATGACGAGTACGGCCACCAACGAACCTATAAATAGATAAGGGATGCGCCGTCCGAAGCGTGTCCAGGTCTTGTCACTGGCGGCTCCCACAATGGGTTGTACAATGATACCTGCCAACGGCGGCAGTATCCAGAAATAGCTCAAATTATGCGGGTCTGCACCCAAAGTGGAAAAGATACGGCTGATGTTTGCACTCTGCAAAGCATATGCAATCTGTACGCCGAAAAAACCAAAGCTGATGTTCCACAGCTTCCAGAAACTTAAATCGGGTTTTACTTTCATGATGGTTTAATATGTTTTATTATTTCGTTGTTCCTCTTATCACCAGATTGGTACGTACTATCTTGTTGTTGCTTTTCTCTTCTCCCTCCAGCCTTCCGGTCAGAATGCTGAAAGCGCTTTTACCTACTTCCTCGCCATGCTGCTCCACGGTAGTCAGCTTCGGGTCGGTGCTTTGCGCAATGGCTCCGTCGGTGAATCCGCAGATGGATACTTCGTCGGGAACTTTTACGCCGACCAGTTTGCAGGCATACAGTATGCCCGAAGCTGTCTCGTCGTTGATGGCAAAGAAACCGTCAGGGCGGTCTTCGCTTTCCAGCAGGTCGGGAGTGATGGAGATGGCGCGTTCACGGGTGTCGCACAACAGAATCATGCTGTCGTCCACCGGAATTTTATACTTCTTCATGGCATCCAGGTAGCCGTTCCGGCGATTTTTGGTAATCTCCAGGTGGGGAGCCGCACCATAGAAAAGGATACGCTTGCATCCGGTCTGTATCATGTATTCCACGGCGGCAAAGGAGCCGGCATAGTCGTCCACCACCACTCGCTCGGTTTTCAGTCCCGTGCAGATACGGTCGTAAAAGACGATGGGAATGTCGTTGTTCAGCAGTTCCTGGTAATGGTCGTATTGGGAAGTGTCCTTGGCAAGTGAAGCGATGACTCCGCAGACACGGGCGGCAAGGAAAGAATGCACAATCTTCACTTCCTGCTCGTACGATTCGCTGCTCTGCGCCACTATGATATTATATCCGGCATCTGCCGCCGCTTTCTCAATTCCGCTCAATACGCAGGAAAAGAAGTGGTGTACCAGCTGGGGAACAATGACGCCGATGGTATTGCTGCGGCTTGCGCGGAGGTTTACAGCCAGTACATTGGGCTTGTAGTTATGTTCGCGCGCATAGGCATGTACAAGGTCACGAGTTTCCTTGCTGATGTCCGGATTGTCTTTCAGCGCTCTTGACACGGTGGAAGGAGAGACATTCAGCGCCCGGGCAATATCCTTGATGGTAATCTGCGGTTTATTCATGGTATAGTTTTGAGGACAAAGATAAGGTAAACTTCCCTAATCCGATTGCAAAAATAACGTAATATGGTAAATTGTGCTTATTCGTTGAGGTTTATCGGGTTGTAAGTTTGTGCAAACGATTGCGGACACCCGTATTTTGACAAATTAAGGTGATATGTAGTTCTATATTTCCTAAATGCTTATATTTGCAGTACGCAATTAATGATGATAACGCCATGAAACACATGAAGTTTTTGACTTTCTTTTTTTGTATTGCCTTTGCCGTATTTGCATGCAGCAGCAATAATGAGACAGACCCCAACGCCGGTGGACTTCCCGATAAGGAGGAACCTCTGGTTACGGACTTTGCTAAAGGTGCCGACATCAGTTGGGTGACGGAGATGGAACATAAGGGTATGAAATTTTACAATACCTCCGGTGTGGAGACCGATTGTTTCCAGCTGATGAAGGATTTGGGCTTGAATGCGGTTCGACTCAGAGTATGGGTCGACCCCAAAGAACACGATAACTGGTGCGATACGGCCGATTTGGTAACGAAAGCCAAGCGTGCCGCAGAGCTGGGTATGGATGTAATGGTAGACTTCCATTACAGTGACTGGTGGGCCGACCCTGGACAGCAGCATAAGCCTGCTGCATGGAAAGGACTGAACTTGGTCGACTTGAAGAAAGCCATCGCCGACCATACTGCCGATGTACTTAATGCGCTGAAAGCGGCAGGAGTTACTCCCAAGTGGGTTCAGGTAGGTAATGAAATCCGTCCGGGGATGCTTTGGGATGAAGATGCTGCATTGAGTGGTGCGTCCTATGATGTGAGGGAATGTGATGTAAAGGGTTCCAACAGCACTTCCGAGAAAGTGAAATACCGTGAGAACTTTGCCAACCTGGCTGCTTTTATCAATGTAGGATACGATGCGGTAAAGTCCGTCTTCGACGATGCCATTGTCATCGTCCATCTGGACAATGGATATGACAACGAATTGTATACCTGGTTCTTTAATGAACTGAAAGCCAATGGCGGTAAGTGGGATATGATAGGCATGTCGCTCTATCCTTACTGGACGATGCTCGAGCACAAGGAATATACAGCTGATAGAACTATCACCGAGTGTATTGCCAATATTAATAGTGTAGCCCGGAAATACAACTGTGACGTGATGGTGGTGGAAACCGGCATGGAGTGTGCCGACGACAAAGGGAACCTGGCAAGTGCTTCCGTACTGGCAGAAGGGAAACGCCAACTGGCCCGTGTCCTGAAAGAGTGCAAGGAGAATACCGGCGGACGCTGCAAGGGCGTGTTCTACTGGGAACCGGAATGCAGGCCGAACCAATATCGGCTGGGGGCATTCACTGAAGACGGCCGCCCCACTGTGATAATGGATGCTTTTAAATAATTATATTAACAAAATCTTTTAAAGAAGAATGAGAAAGACAATACTTATCTTTTCCTGCTGCGCTTTTTTTGCCTTGGCGGCAATGGCGCAGCGTACAGAAGCATTGTTGGAAAAGAACTGGAAGTTCACCAAGGGAGATGTTCCCGAAGCAACACAAACAAATTTCGACGACAGTAAGTGGGAAACAGTGACCATTCCTCATGATTGGGCCATCTTTGGTCCGTTCGACCGCAACAACGATTTGCAGGAGGTAGCGGTTACGCAAGACCTTGAAAAACAAGCTTCCGTAAAGACCGGGCGTACCGGAGGGTTGCCTTATGTGGGTGTCGGTTGGTATCGTACGGCTTTTGATGCTTCTGCAGACAAGCAGGTTACTCTGGTTTTCGATGGTGCAATGAGTGAGGCTCGGGTCTATGTCAATGGGAAAGAAGCTTGTTTCTGGCCTTTCGGATATAACTCTTTTCATTGCGATGTTACCGGTTTGCTGAATGCCGACGGTAAAAACAATGTGCTGGCTGTCCGTCTGGAAAACAGACCCCAGTCCTCCCGTTGGTATCCGGGGGCGGGATTGTATCGCAATGTCCACCTGGTTACTACGGAACGTGTTCATGTTCCGGTTTGGGGTACACAGCTCACCACACCGCATGTTTCTGATGAATACGCTTCCGTGCGTCTGCGTACTACAATACGGAATGCCGGTGATGCGGATGTTCGTATTTCTACTGATATTATTGCGCCGGACGGTAAGATAGTAGCCCGTAAGGATAATAGCCGGAAAATTAATCACGGACAGCCATTTGAGCAGAATTTTCTGATAAATGCTCCGTCTCTGTGGTCCCCTGAGACACCTTATTTATATAAGGCAGTATCTAAGATTTATGTAGATGGCAAACAGACTGACGAATATACCACGCGTTTTGGTATCCGCAGCATTGAGATTATAGCTGATAAGGGATTCTTCCTGAATGGTAAGCACCGTAAATTCCAGGGGGTATGCAATCACCACGATTTGGGCCCGTTGGGTGCGGCTGTCAATGTGGCTGCTCTTCGCCGTCAGTTGACATTATTGAAGGATATGGGATGTGATGCAGTCCGTACCTCCCACAATATGCCTACACCCGAATTGGTGGAACTCTGTGACGAGATGGGCTTTATGATGATGTTGGAACCTTTCGATGAATGGGATATTGCCAAATGTGAGAATGGTTATCACCGCTATTTCAACGAATGGGCAGAAAAGGATATGGTAAATATGCTGCATCAGTATCGGAACAATCCTTGTGTGGTAATGTGGAGTATAGGAAATGAGGTTCCTACCCAATGTAGTCCCGAGGGCTACAAAGTGGCTTCTTTCCTGCAGGATATTTGCCATCGCGAAGACCCTACACGCCCCGTTACTTGCGGTATGGACCAGGTGACTTGTGTGCTTGCCAACGGGTTTGCGGCAATGATTGATGTACCCGGTCTTAATTATCGGGCTCACCGTTATGTGGAGTCTTATGAGACTCTTCCACAGAATATTGTGCTTGGTTCGGAGACGGCTTCCACTGTAAGTTCTCGTGGTGTCTATAAATTTCCCGTACAGAAGGGAGCTAGTGTGATGTATGATGACCATCAGTGCTCCGGTTATGATGTGGAGTGTTGTTCCTGGTCGAATCTTCCCGATGAGGATTTTGCTTTGTCTGATGATTATGACTGGACAATCGGACAGTTCGTCTGGACGGGCTTTGATTATTTGGGTGAGCCTTCTCCTTATAGTACGGATTCCTGGCCCAGCCACAGCTCCGTTTTCGGTATCATAGACTTGGCAAGCCTCCCCAAAGACCGTTTCTATCTGTACCGCAGCCTATGGAACAAGCAGGCAAATACCTTGCATGTCCTTCCGCACTGGACGTGGCCGGGCAGGGAAGGGGAGAATACTCCGGTTTTTGTTTACACCAGCTATCCCAGTGCCGAACTGTTCGTCAACGGAAAGAGTTATGGCAAACAACGGAAACTTACTGCTGATGAAAGCCGTGCTTTGGAAGGTCAGGACTCCCTTGCTTTGCAGCGTCGCTATCGCTTGATGTGGATGGATGTTCCTTATGAACCGGGCGAAGTGAAAGTGGTAGCTTATGATGCTTCCGGTAAGCCTGCAGAAGAAAAGGTGATTCGTACCGCTGGCAAGCCCCATCATCTGGAGCTGGTTGCCGACCGCACCCGCTTGTCTGCCGATGGTAAGGACCTGGCATATATCACAGTCCGTGTCGTGGATAAGGACGGTAACCTTTGTCCGGCAGACAGCCGCATGGTAAACTTCTCGGTGAAGGGTGCCGGAAAATATCGTGCTGCTGCCAATGGAGATGCTACCAGCCTCGATTTGTTCCATTTGCCCAAGATGCCGGCTTTCAGCGGTCAGCTGACGGCTATTGTGCAGAGTGGCGAGCAAGCCGGTGAGATTGTGTTTGAGGCAAGGGCTAAAGGATTGAAGTCCGGAAAGCTGGTACTTTATACTTCAGAGAAATAAATAGCACTATTTGCTTCCACTCTACCACACCTGCTCTGTAACCCTTTGTTCATCGGTGTTTGAGGTGCGGTGGAAGCAACAGAAAAAGGTGGAAGCAAATTTTGCTTCCACCTCTGTTTTTAGGGCCGACATGATGTTAACTTATTGTAATGTAACAAGTTAATATCATGTCGGCCATTTTGTTAATATCGTGTTAATGGCATATTAATATTGTGCAGACACGTTATTCATATCCTGAAAGTATGTTGCTTGGTTTATACATGCATGGCATTTCTTCAGTAAAAGCTTTGTGTTTCTTTTGTTTTGTCTTGATGTTGTGTAGTACTTAACGGTCGTAAAGCGATTTGTTGACGGCCGTAAAGCGATCTGTCAACGGCCATCGACAAATCGCCTAACGGCCGTTAGGCGGTGAAAATCTCTGTACTTTAGCAGAATAAACATATATGTTATGTGCAAGAATGCCACATGTAGAGTGGAGAGAAGCGCTGTATTATGATATATCAAGTGATTTTTCTATCTTGTGCAACCGCATGCAATCGTTTGCACTGTTCGTTTCCCACATTTTACACTCTCTTTATACTTTACTAAGGTAATAAAGCATATTTTTGTTGCGTCATGCTTTGGGTACTTGAAAGACGTTAGAAAGCGAAAGTACGAAAATTATTTTTCGAATAATATATATAGGTAATTAATATTGTTAACTTTAATTTATTAAATGCATGAAGCAAGTTAATCTTAGAATCTGTCAAACGATTCTTACCCTAATCTTAGGGCTATTCTTGTCTGTAGGCGCTTATGCACAGAACATCACTGTGAAAGGGCATGTGAAAGATGCCTTGGGTGGCGTGATAGGCGCGAGTATAGTGGAAAAAGGGAATGCTACAAATGGTACTATTACCGATTTGGATGGTAATTTCTCATTAAATGTTCCGAAGGGTTCCACTTTGGTTATTTCTTTCATCGGTTATAAAACTCAGGAAGTGGCTGCGGCTCCCAGTATCATCGTAACTTTAGTAGAAGATAGCGAATTGCTGGACGAAGTTGTTGTTGTGGGCTATGGCCGCACTAAGAAAGATGACTTGACTGGTTCGGTTACTGCTATTAAACCGGATGAACTCAGTAAAGGTATCACCAACAATGCGCAGGATATGTTGGTCGGTAAAGTTGCCGGTGTGGACGTTATCACTGCGGGAGGTACCCCGGGCGCCGGTGCGCAGATTCGTGTACGTGGCGGTTCTTCTCTGAATGCTTCTAATGACCCGCTGATTGTAATCGATGGTTTGACTATCGATAACGAAACTCCGAAAGGCATGAGTAATCCTTTGGCGATGGTCAATCCGAACGATATCGAGACTTTCACCGTTTTGAAGGATGCTTCGGCCACTGCCATCTATGGTAGCCGTGCATCCAATGGCGTTATCATCATTACTACGAAGAAAGGTAAGAGCGGATCTGCTCCCAAAGTATCCTACAATGGTGACATGACCATCTCTATGGTCCAGAAAAAGTATGATGTGCTTGATGGCGATGAATTCCGCGATCTTATTAATAACATGTGGGGCGACAAAGCCGGTGAAGTCGGTATGGGCAAGGCCAATACCGACTGGCAGGACTTGATTTTCCGTACAGCCATCTCTCACAGCCACAATGTATCGGTGTCCGGCGGTTTGAAGAACATGCCTTACCGTTTGAGTGTGGGATATAATTCTTCTGACGGTATCGTCGAAACCTCTTGGATGCGTCGTGCCAATGTCGGCTTGAGCCTTTCTCCCTCTTTCTTTGACAATCATCTCAATTTGAAGATTAATGCCAAGTATATGTACGAAAAAGACCGTTATGCTGATGCAGGCGGTGCGATAGGAGCAGCCCTCTCAATGGATCCTACGCAGCCTGTTTATTTCGACGCTGATGATGAGCGTGCTCCTTTCTTTGGCGGCTATTTCCAGCATACGCAGGCACCCAAGGACCTCAATCCCGAGTGGAAATATACTAATAACCCCAACGCTCCCCAGAATCCCTTGGCTCTGCTGATGCTCAAAGAAACGAAAGCTGTAGCCAATGACTTTACGGGTAATTTTGATGTGGATTATAAGGTACATGGCTTTGAGGATTTGCGTCTGCATGCAAGTTATGGAGGTCAGTACACAGAGAGCAAGCAGGACGATATAACTTCTAAATATGCTTATAGCCCCAACTACTACGGTTGGAACGGCGTGACTCAGACTTATAAATATAGTATCACTGCCAATGCTTATGCCCAGTATGTGAAAGAAATCGGTGCACATAACTTTGACATTATGGTTGGTGGTGAAGAGAGCCATTTCCACCGCAGTGGTTATGACTACGGGCAGGGTACCGACCCTTACAATGGTGAACCTCATGACGCTAAGCTGAGAGAAGAACAGGCATGGGCCACTCACAGTTCTTTGGTTTCTTACTTCGGCCGTTTGAACTATACTTTACTCAACAGATACATGCTTACGGCTACGTTCCGTGCCGACGGTTCCTCTCGTTTCTCTGATGACAACAGATGGGGTTACTTCCCTTCAGTGGCATTGGCATGGAAAATCAATGAAGAGGCATTTATGAAAAAGTTTACCTGGTGGAACGAGTTTAAGCTTCGTCTGGGTTGGGGTATGACCGGTCAGCAGGATATCAAAACTGACTTCGGTTATGAAACTCATTATACTTCAAGCGACTCTTTTGCCCAGTATCCCTTTGGTGATACTTACTATGGTACAATGCGTCCATCGGCTTATAACCCCGACTTGAAGTGGGAGACTACTACTACTTATAATGCTGGTTTCGACCTCGGCTTTTTGAACAACCGTATCACTGCTAATATTGATGGTTACTATCGTGAAACGAAGGATTTGCTGAACTCCATCACTATTCCTGTTGGTATGCAGTTCGGTTCTCAGTTGACCAAGAATATCGGTTCGTTGAAGAATTATGGTGTGGAATTCTCCATCAATGCAAAACCCATTGTTACAAAAGATTTCACTTGGGATGTAAGCTATAATGTCGCTTGGAATCACAATGAGATTACTGACCTGGTAGATGGTGAAGCCGGCTATTATGCATGGGCCGGAGATAAGATCGGTCGTGGTAACAATACTTTGATCCAGGCCAATACTGTAGGTGAATCGACTAATTCATTCTTTGTGTATCAGCAAGTATATGACGAGAATGGCAAACCCATTGAAGGTATGTATGTGGACCGTGACGGTAACGGACGTATTGACAATGGCGACCGCTATTTCTACAAGAAACCCTCTGCCGATGTCATCATGGGCTTTACCACTAAATTCCTCTATAAGAATTGGGATTTGAGCATGTCTTTCCGTGCTTCCCTCGGTAACTATGTTTACTATGACTTTTTGTCCAACCGTGCAGTGGTCAGCCAGTCTGGTCTGTATTCCAACAGTGCTCTGCACAACTCTACTCCCGAAGCTGTGGCATTGGGCTTTACAGGTGTAGGAGCCGGCAACGACAACTATTTGAGTGACTATTTCGTACGTAATGCTTCCTACTTGAAGTGCTCCAACATTACTTTGGGATATTCTTTCCCCGCACTGTTCAAGGTCGCAGGTCATGAAACATGTTCCGGCCGTGCATTCGTTACTACTCAAAATCCATTCATTATATCCAAGTACAAAGGTATCGACCCTGAAGTGGCAAGCGGTATCGACTCCAATCCTTATCCACGTCCTTTCAGTATTCAAATTGGCTTGAGCCTGAATTTCTAATCCGTTAAATGTATATAAAGATGAAACATATATTTTTGAAAACAGCCCTTGCCGCCCTTCTGATAGGTGGAGTGGCAACGTCGTGTATCAACGACTTGAATATTTCGTCCATCGACCCGCAATCCAGTTCGTCTTATGAAGATATGGAATTGCTGGCGAAAGTTTACAGTACGCTGGGCCTGACAGGGCAAAAAGGTCCTGCCGGTAGTGGCGATATCAGTAGTGATGAAGGTGAAAGTGGATTTTACCGTACTACATTCAATTTGCAGGAACTCTGTACTGATGAATGTCTTTGGGCTTGGCAGACTGACACCGATATTCCTCAAATCACCAATATCGACTGGACGGCTTCATCTCCTCGTGTGCAATGGACATTCCAACGTTTGGCATTTGATGTGACACTTTGCAACTTCTATCTTACTAACACTGAAGATAAGGCTGATGACCCCAATTACAAACTTTATCGTGCTGAGGTTCGTTTCCTGCGTGCTCTTCATCTGTGGTATTTCCTTGACCTTTGGGGCAAAGCTCCTTTCAAGACTACATACGACATTTACGAGTTGCCGGTAGAGAAGGCCGGTAAAGACCTTTACGACTGGATTGACCAGGAATTGACCGATATAGAACCGCAGCTTGCTGAAGTGGGTGAGTTCAATAATTCCGCCAATTTTGGCCGTGCCGACAAGGGAGCTGCTTATATGCTTCACGCCCGTTTGGCCTTGAACTCGGAGGTTTATACTAAAGGTGCCGTGAAAGATTACCAGAAGGCTATCGACTATTGTAACTTGCTTGATGGAAAATACGAGCTTTCTAAAGCAGAGAAGAATGGCTATACCGGCTACGAACAGGTATTTATGGCCGACAACGATCAGAACGTACAAGCCATGAAAGAAATCATTCTACCCATTCGCCAAGATGGTGCCAAGACAAAGTGTTATAGTGGTGCCAACTATTTGGTAAGTTCCACTCGTATCACCGGAATGCCCTATATAGGTACTTCCAACGGCTGGAGTTGTAACTTCTCTCGTGCTGCTTTGGTTAAGAAATTCTTCTCTACTATCGAGGATTGTCCGCTTGCTACTGAGGCTGCTCCCAAAGATGCTACCGAAGCTGATATTATTGCGCTTGATAAGGCGGCAGGTACTACAACCAAAGATGTGCAGGCGAAAGCGAATGATGACCGTGCATTGTTCTATTCCGGTTGCGGTGGCGGACTCCGCAAATTGCAGGCCGATCAGATTGCAGGCTTCAATTCCGGTCTTTCTATCGTGAAATGGAGCAATATCCGCACAGATGGTGCAGCCACCTCACACAATGAATTCCCTGATGTGGACATTCCTTTGATTCGTTATGCCGAAATGTATCTGACCCGTGCCGAGGCTAAGTTCCGTTTGAGCGGTGACCCACAGCAGGCTCGCGATGATATTAAAGTTTTGCGCGACCGTGCAGGCGCTTCTACTCCAGCCACCATCACCGAACAATATATCATTGACGAATGGTGCCGTGAGTTCTATATGGAAGGCCGTCGTCGCAGTGACTTGATTCGTTTTGGCCTTTTCACAGGTGATGGGTACCTCTGGGATTTCAAGGGTGGTGTAGCCGAAGGCAAGAGCGTGGAAGATTTCTTCAACGTGTATCCTATTCCGGCTGATGACATCAATGGTAATAAGAACTTGACTCAAAACCCGCGTTACTAATAGAATAATTGTCGAATTTATTAAAATCGAAACAATAATATGAAAAAAATATTGTTAAGAATGTTGCTTCCCGTCCTTGCATTGGTGTTGGTCACCTCTTGTGAGAAGGATATAGATAGCAATCCTACATTCCACGAAAATACTACAGGATTTGTATTGAATATGCCTGCCAACGCAGCCAATAATGTATTGGACTTGCTGACTGCCGATGAACTCACTTTTACTACCAGCCAGCCGGATTATGGTGGTATACCTTTGAGCGTTAACTATGATGTGGAGATTTCCTTTGACGATTTTAGCGCAGAAGAACCTGTGTATAAGGTAGTGACAAGTTCCACTTCTACTTCCATCAAAGTGTCGGGCAAGAGAATGAACGATGCTGTAGTTACTATGTTCCAGGATGCTAATGAAGGTGTGGAATATCCTTCTAACGAGGTGAAAGACCTTTATGTGCGTTTGCATGCTAACGTGAATAAGTTGGAGTTGGGCAGTTGCTACTCTAACGTAATCAAACTGCAAGTGAAGGCTACCTATCAGGCCCCGAGCATCACGTTGCCCGAAAAGTTGTTCATTGCAGGTTCTGACATTGGTGAAGCTTGGAAGACTTGGAAGCCGTTTGCCGGTGTGTTCGGTCTGGACGGTAATTATTTTACAGTGGTATATATTGCCGACGGAGGCGCTTTCAAATGGGGTACTTTCGCTGAACAATGGTTGGGCTATGCCGATGTGAAGACTTACGCTGACGAGGCCGGAGCCGGAATCTCGGATGATGGTGGTAACATCAAGTTTGCAAAAGGTGGCTGGTATACACTTTGCTTCAAGGCTAAGATTAACGGTGAAGCCATTGACTATACTCTGACCGTATATCCTGCGGCTCTTTATATCATTGGTAATGCTACCGGTGGATGGGATGAAGCAAGTCCTGCCTTGCAGTTGACGGCTCCTGCCGATGGTAGTGGCATTTGGGTGTCTCCGGCATTTGTAGGCGGAGGCGAAATGCGCGCTTACGTAAAAGCTGGTACGTTCGAGTGGTGGCGCACAGAGTTTACACTCTTCGAAGGTAATGTATTCTGGCGTAATCTCAACATTCCTGACAGCTGGGCCAACGACAAGGGCTCTGATTACAGTGTGGTTCCTGCTGCAGGCCAGAAGCTGTACGTCAAGTTCGGTACTCCGGGTGTAGATGCCAACGAAACGGGTGAGGTGAAATAACCTGAATGATAATCTATTTTAAAAGAAAAACATTATGAAGAAAAATCAAATACTCGCAGGTATGTTCCTTGCCGGAATTACCTTAGGTGCTTGTACGGATGATTATACGGATTGGGCTAACCCCCAATCCAATTCTCCGGAGGATGCTGCTGCCAAATATGAGATTAATTATGCGGCGGGTACTGACGCTGCCATTGTGATGGACGATGTATATGCCAAATACGCTGATGATGCAGAAGGTCTTAAAGTAGATTCGGTTGTGATTGCTTCATTGTCAAGCAGCAATGCGAATATAGCTTCCATTGCCTTCAAAAGCGTAAATGTGAATGGCGTCGCCATTGATGCAGCGTTTAAAGACGGGAAGGTTAAGGTAAACACGTTGGAACTTGACTTGGCTGTTCGAAAAGCTTTTAACAGCCGTGCCCACGTGGAGCGTACTCTGGATGTAAATGTGGATGCCGCAGCCAAATTGACTACCGGTGAGGCTGTATCTACATCGGGTACTGCACAGGTGAAGTTGACTCCGGTTACTACTCCCGCTATCAGTGAGAAGGGATATTGCATGATGGGTGATTTCCAGAAATGGAATGCAAATGAACCTATTGTGATGGAGAAGATTGGGGATGGTCTTTACAAGGCAGTTGTGACAACTACTGCCGAGAAGTCTTGGTTCAAGTTCTATCGTGCTTACGATACAACGAATCCTTCTTGGGACGACGACATCAATCCCGGTGTATTGGGAACTTTCGAAGATGGCGATGTGGCGACTGAAAACTTCCTGACGTGGGTTGGCGATCCTTCTTGCCCCAGCCCACAAGCACCTGCCATTAGCGGCATCAATGATTTTATAGTTACGCTGGATGTTGTCAACATGAGCTTTAAAGTTGCCATCAAGACAATCGACCTCTTTATGACCGGCAGCAACTATGGTTGGGGTGATACATGGAAACAGTTAACTCCGATTCATAGTGCCGAAGGCGAATTCTGGACTATTGTATATCTGGAAGCTGGCGAACAGATTAAGTTTGCTCCGCAAGCCGGTTGGGGAAATGACTTTGGTGGCGAGGCAACGATTAATGACGAAGCCGGTGCCGGCTTGACTGCTGATGGCACCAATCTGTTAGCTAAGAATGCCGGTTGGTACTTACTGCACGTAGTGAACACAACCGACCGCATAGTCAATGTGCTTGCTCCGAATATTTATCTGATTGGCGGTACTGCTGCTGATGGTAAATGGGAGGTTGCAGACGTTAACAAGTTCACCGTTCCTACGGGAAAAGACGGCGAATTCGTTTCTCCCGCCTTTGGCGCTGCCGATGAAGTGCGTATGTGTGTGAACTTTGGCGGTTACGACTGGTGGAAGACTGAATTCATCGTTCTCGATGGAAAGATTGTATATCGTGGTAGTGGTAATGATCAAGAACGAGTAAAGGTTGCTGCCGGTCAGAAAGCTTACTTGAACTTTACTGACGGCATAGGTTCTTTCAAATAATCTTTTTTTTAAATAAGAATAAAGCCCTTTTTCTCGCAATGGAAAATACGAGGAAGAGGGCTTTTATGTTTTCGTTAAACAATCATTTACAGATATTGATATGAAGACTTTTAGATTAATGTCCACTTTGTTTTTTCTGTTTGTATTGTGCTTGGGAATTCATGCACAGCAGCGTCTTCTTGGTGGGGACATCTCTTTGTTGCCAAGTTACGAAGAAGCAGGAACCGTATATCGTGACGAAGCAGGAAAAGCTGTCGCTCCCCTCGAATATTTCAAGGAAGAAGGTTGGAATGCCATTCGTGTACGTTTGTTTGTGGAACCGGACAGGGCTTCGGCAGAGCATAAGGGAGAAGGCGTGTGTCAAGATTTGGATTATGTGATGAAACTGGGGCAAAGAATAAAAAAAGCCGGGTATCAGTTTATGCTTGACTTCCACTATTCTGATACGTGGGCCGACCCTGGCAAGCAGTTCATGCCGTATCGTTGGAAAAATAGCGGTGTAGCATCGCTTCCCGACAGTGTCTATCAATATACCAGAAAAAGCCTTGAAGTGATGGTGAAAGCCGGTGCATGCCCCGACTTGATACAAGTGGGGAATGAGATAACCAACGGGATGATGTGGCCTGCGGCGAAGGTGGAGCCGCTTGGAAAGGATAACTGGGACATACTTGTAAAACTATTGGAGAGTGGTGCCAAGGCCTGCCGTGAAGTATGTCCACGGGCAAAGATTATTATTCATACAGAGAAGGCGGGCGAATGGGACAAGACGAAATCTTATTATAACCATTTGCGACAGCTCGATTATGATGTTATCGGACTTAGTTATTATCCTATGTGGCACAAAGCGGTGGGAGTTCTTGGTGCTACGCTCGATTCTCTCGCTGTAAATTTTCCCGATAAGGAAGTCATGATTGTGGAAACTGCCGCCTATTATTCGCATGAGAAAGACCAATGGGCAAAGAGTGCGGACCAGTATTCTGAGTTTTATCCCATCAGCACTGAAGGGCAACGTATCTTTACTCACGAACTGGTAGCCGAATTGCGCCGTCATGCCAACGTGACCGGCCTATTCTGGTGGTTTCCCGAAGAAAATGCCTGCGGAAATACGGTGACGGAAGGTTGGCTGAATCGGGGGCTTTTTGATAATCGCACTGGTAAATCGCTTCCGGCGATGAAGGAATTCAGTGGGTTTATCCGTTAACTTCATCCAAAGTCGTCAATGGATTGAATTGTATTCTAATTATAATGAACGCGCAAATCTAAAATAGATATGAAAACCAGATATTTTATTGCATTATTCGCTTTATGCTTGTGCCAATGGAGCGCTGCATGGCAAGGTTTATCTTCTGCTGATTTGGTGGAAGTAAAATCCACATCTTCAATAAAAGTAGAACCGGCCTTTTGGTGGTGCGGTATGAAAAATCCCCAACTGCAATTGATGGTTTATGGTGATGATATAGGCGCTTACAAACCTGTCATTAATTATCCGGGAGTTGTGCTGAAAAGTGTGCATCCAATGGAAAGCCCCAACTATCTGGTATTATACTTAGATGTGGAAGAGGCAATGCCGGGGAAGTTCGATATTGAGTTTGTGAAAGGAAAGAAGAAACTGAACTGCTCTTATGAATTGAAACAACGTCAAGGAAATGGTGATGAAAAGGTTGGATTTAATTCTTCTGATGTTGTTTATCTATTGATGCCGGATCGCTTTGCTAATGGCGATGAAAGCAATGACCAAATAAAAATGAATTATCCCTATGCTGTAAATCGTAAAGATGTCAATGCCCGGCATGGCGGTGATTTGGCGGGTATTATGCAACATCTTGATTATTTGGATAGTTTGGGAGTTACTGCCATCTGGACAACACCCGTGTTGGAAAATGATATGGGAGAAGGTTCTTATCACGGTTATGCCGCAACTGATTATTATAAAATAGACCCTCGGTTGGGGACAAATGAAGATTATGTCCGGTTGGCAGAGTGCCTGCATCGGCGTGGAATGAAATTGATAATGGACATGGTCTTCAATCATTGTGGAAGCAAGCATCCTTGGTTGCTTGACCCGCCAATGCATAATTGGTTTAATAATTGGGATAAGGACAAATATGTTGAGACCAATCATGATAAAACCGTCTTTTTTGATCCTTACGCCTCGGATATAGATAAGGAGGAGATGACAGATGGCTGGTTCGTTCCCACAATGCCCGACTTGAATCAGAGGAATCATTTTGTGGCTGATTATTTAATTCAGAATTCAATATGGTGGATTGAATATGCCAATTTGGATGGTGTACGTCAAGATACATATGTATATCCCGATCCGGACATGATGGTACGTTGGTGTCGAGAAGTGTTTGAGGAGTATCCCAATTTCAATATTGTGGGCGAAGTGATGATTCCTAATAATACGGTTGGTGCTGCATATTGGCAACAAGGCAGTTTGGTTAATGAGAAGGCCGATACGGGACTAAAGTCTGTGATGGATTTCCGTTTAAGGGAAGTGGCAAGTAAGGCTTTTCATGAAGAAACCTCCTGGAATACCGGTCTGCAACTCGTTTTTGAACATTTGGCTTATGACTTTTGCTATTCTGATATTAATAATGTGATGCGTTTGCTTGAGAACCATGATTCTGATCGTTTCTTATTGGAAACTCCGAGTTCTTTGGATGCCTATAAGCAGGCAGTTGTCTTGTTATTGACAATTCCTGGCATTCCGCAATTGTATTATGGGCAGGAACTGTTGATGACTGGTACTACAAAAATTGATTTTGGATATATACGTCCGGATATGTCGGGAGGATGGAAAGAAGATGCACTCAGTGTTTTCGAAGAGAGTGGGAGAACGGCTATACAGCAAGAAGCTTTCGGTTTTATGAAAAAGTTACTGCATTGGCGTAAGGGGAATGATGTTATTTCCAAAGGCAAGATGAAGCACTTTATGCCTCGCAACAATATATATGTATATGAACGTTCGTACAATGGGAAAAGTATATTGGTCGTGATGAATGGGGTAAATAAAGAGGTCGATTGGGATTTGGCTCATTATAAGGAGGTAATAGGAAATAAAACCGATGCAAGGAATGTGCTGACAGATACTGATGTGAAGTTAGGAGCAATTATCCGACTACAACCGAAAGAAGTGCTTATGCTTGAATTATGATTGCGTTGCGGATCAAATACTTTGTTTGTCTTGCTTCAGAAGACATTTTCAGGGCCAGCTAAGAGTTGAATGCAGTTTTACCCTCATGCTCTCATAATGTACTGCATCCCTTTATTCATCGGGCATATAGCTATGAGAGTAACCATGAGGGCAAGGCGTTACTATGCTTGATTACAGATGTTTGTTGTATTAAAACACCTTGTATGTCAACAGTTCACTATAGTGAGCGTTATTGTTCACGTAAATGAATAGTTCGGCTTACTGCCGAAAATGTGTGTTTTTGCACAAAACTCATATCAGAAATGTGAGAAAGTTCACGTTTCTGATATCAAAAACGTGAAATGCTATGTTTGGAAGAGAAGTATTTAAGCATCTGTCAGCATGGAAAGCAGACTTTGTGACATCTTTAGAACGACGAAAGATTCCTAACGAATTATCCGGCAATTATCTTTTTTGCATGGAAAAAGAATCAATTCACAGACAACGAATCTGCTGAATATTCCGTTATTCTTGGCAGACAAAACGAAAGAACTGCTTGCCATGCAAATTTTCCGTAACCTTACTGCTGTTTTCCATCTTGTTTATAGCCCTATGTAATCCTTGAGCAGGGCAATGACTCGAAAATCTGATGGCATGAAGAAGATAAAGTTTATTTCTTTTGTTATCTTTGTGTCGTTAACGGCAGAAAAGGACGGATTAAATAGAAAAAATAGCAGGAGGACAGCAGATGGACCCATTGAAATACATAGTACCCGGCAGAAAGAGACTTCCCTACGGCATGATGAACTTCGCGGATATCCGCCAAGACAATTATTATTATGTGGACAAGACCCGCTTCATCCCCATGATAGAGGAGGCGGACCGCTTCTTCTTCTTCATCCGTCCGCGCCGCTTCGGCAAGAGCCTCACGCTGAATATGCTGCAACACTACTACGACGTGCGCACCCGCGACAAGTTCGAAGCCCTTTTCGGTGACCTGTACATCGGGCAACACCCCACGCCGAGCCGCAATAGCTATCTGGTGCTCTATCTCAACTTCTCGGGCATCAGCGGCGAGCTGAACGACTACCGCAAGGGGCTGGACGCGCATTGCGGCATTACTTTCGAGAACTTCTGCAAGATATACGCCGACCTCCTTCCGCAAGATACTCTGGAAGGACTGCGTGCGGTGAGCGGAGCCGTGGAGCAGTTGGATTACCTCTATCAGGCTTGCGCACGTGCCGGACAGGATATGTATCTCTTCATCGACGAGTACGACCACTTCACCAACGCCATCCTTTCCAGTCCCGAAAGCCTGCACCGCTATACGGATGAGACGCATGGCGAAGGCTATCTGCGCTCTTTTTTCAACAAGGTGAAAGCAGGAACTTATTCCAGCATCAAGCGTTGCTTCATTACCGGCGTAAGCCCCGTGACGATGGACGACCTGACCAGCGGTTTCAACATCGGCACCAACTACTCCCTCGCGCCGAAGTTCAACCAGATGATGGGATTCACCGAGGAGGAGGTGCGCGGAATGTTGGCCTATTATTCAGCAAACAGCCCCTTCCACCACAGCGTGGACGAGTTGATAGAGATGATGAAACCGTGGTACGACAACTACTGCTTCGCGCAGGAATGCTACGGTGAAACCACGATGTACAACTCCAATATGGTGCTTTACTTCGTCAAGAACTACATTGATGATGGCAAAGCACCACGCAACATGATAGAGAGCAACATCCGCATTGACTACGAGAAACTGCGTATGCTCATCCGCAAGGACAAGGAGTTTGCCCACGATGCTTCCGTCATACAGACTCTCGTGAGTCAAGGCTTCATCACCGGTGAACTGAAAGACAGCTTCCCTGCCGTCAGCATCACCAATCCCGACAACTTCATCAGTCTGCTCTACTACTTCGGAATGCTCACCATCAGCGGCACGTATAAGGGAAAGGCAAGGCTCACCATCCCCAACATGGTGGTGCAGGAACAGCTCTATACCTATCTGCTGAATACTTACGACGATGCCGACCTGAGTTTCAGCAGTTACGAAAAGAGCGAACTTTCCTCGGCTCTGGCTTACGACGGCGACTGGCAATCCTACTTCGGCTACATTGCCGACTGCCTGCACCGCTATGCCTCGCAGCGCGACAAGCAGAAAGGCGAGTCCTTCGTCCACGGCTTCACCCTTGCCATGACTGCGCAGAACCGTTTCTACCGTCCCGTCTCCGAGCAGGACACGCAGGAAGGTTATGTAGATATTTTCCTCTGCCCGATGCTGGAAATCTACTCCGACATGAAGCACAGCTACATCGTAGAACTGAAATATGCCAAGTATAAGGATTCCGAAACCCGTGTGGAGGAACTTCGCCGGGAAGCCATCGCCCAGGCCGACCGCTATGCCGATACGGAAACGGTGAAGCGTGGCATCGGCGCCACCCGGTTGCATAAGATTGTGGTGGTGTATAAAGGTATGGAAATGCGTATCTGCGAGGAAGTAGGTTGATTGGCTACAAAAGTTTGTCATTCAGCTTTCATAAAACATGGTGGTACGGGAACATTTGCTTGCCATGCAAACGTTTCCGTAAGCTTGCTGCTACTTTTCTCTTGCGTTAATCGGTTTGCCCTTTCTTTTCCGGCTATATTTGTGAAGTGATAACTTTGAATACTTCATATTATGAAAATTATCAATCAACGTAAGATTTCTGTTTTATGGCATTTAATATGCTTCAGTTTAGTGCTGGCATTCACGGCATGTAGTGACGATAAAGAGGAGTTACAGGAGTATTTGACCCCTGCTTCTGGTAGTGAATCAATCTTTGAGCAAGGTTTTAGCTTTGGTGAAGCTGCTTCTTCGCAAAGCGTCAGTTTTGAGGCCGGGCAGCAGTGGACAGCCGAGCTGAGTGGTGAAGATACCGGTTGGTGCAACATCAGTCCGGCAAAAGGTACGTCCGGGAAAGCTACGATTATGGTTTCTGTCGGCAAGAATGAGACAGGGAAAGCGCGGACGGCACAATTGAATATTGTATCCGGTTCGAAGAAGAAAGAAATATCTGTCACTCAGGCTGCCAATGCGATTGTAGCTCCGGATGGTTTGAGTTTTACACCGGCAGCACCGGATGCCGACCAGTCCCTTGTAATTACTTTTAAAGCGGATGCAAAGTCTGCTCTCTATGGGCATAAAGGAGATGTGTATGTGCATATTGGTGTGGTCAGTGAAGGAACTTGGCTGTTCGTTCCGGCAGAGTGGACGGAAAACAAGGATAAATGTAAGATGACTTCAACCGAAGCCAACGTATGGAGCATTACGCTGAGCCCGAATATCCGGGAATGGTTTGGAAGCGGGAAGACACCGGTGAACCGGCTCGGAATAGTGATTCGCAGTGCAGACGGCAATAAGAAAGGGATAGAATCGGATTCCTTTGTTGAGGTGACCGACACAAAATATGAAGGTTTTGTTCCTGGTGAAATTAAAACTGCAGCAGTGCCGGCCGGTATGGTCGAGGGTATCAATGTAGTGGATAATTCTACGGTGACACTGGTACTTTATGACAAAGATGCGAATGGGAATCATAAGGACTTTGCCCATGTAGTGGGCGACTTCAATAACTGGACATTGGGCAATGACGAAAAATCGCAGATGTATCGTGATGATGCTTCCGGATGTTGGTGGATTACGTTGGCGGGGCTGGATGCTGGCAAAGAGTATGCTTTCCAATATTATGTAGGTACGAAGGCGGGTGAAGTGGTTCGCCTGGCTGATGCCTATACGGAAAAGATTCTTGATCCTGATAATGATAAATATATTCCGGCTTCTACCTATAACGAAAGTATGGCTTATCCTGAGGGAGGAGTAGGAATCGTTTCGACCTTCAAGATACAGAAAGACAGTTATAACTGGAAGGTCAATGACTTTAAAATAGCAAATCCTGAGCAATTGGTGATATACGAATTGCATCTACGTGACTTTACCGCCTCCAGCGACATCAATGGTGCAATGGGCAAGCTTTCTTATCTGAAGGCTATGGGAGTCAATGCCATCGAACTGATGCCGGTGCAGGAGTTTGACGGAAACGACAGTTGGGGGTATAATCCTTGCTTCTTTTTTGCGATGGATAAGGCTTATGGCACAAAGGCCATGTATAAGCAGTTTATTGACGCTTGCCATGAGGCGGGTATGGCAGTTATTCTGGATGTGGTCTATAATCACGCTACAGGAAACAATCCGCTGGCTAAACTTTATTGGGATGGTGATAAGACTGCAAAGAATAATCCATATTTCAATGTGGAAGCACCTCATCCTTATAGTGTGTTCCATGACTTCAATCATGAAAGCCCGTTAGTGCGTAAGTTTGTGAAGCGCAATCTGCAATTCTTGTTGAAGGAATATAAGGTGGATGGGTTCCGCTTTGACCTGACGAAAGGATTCACACAGACTTCTTGTACTGAAAGCACGGCATCCAATTACGATGCAAGTCGCATTGCTATCCTAAAGGATTATAATGCTGCCATCAAGGAAGTGAAAGAGGGCTCTTATGTTATCCTGGAGCATTTCTGTGATTCAAAGGAAGAAAATGAACTGGCTGCAGATGGCATGCACTTATGGCGCAACCTGAATAATGCCTATTGTCAGTCGGCTATGGGATATGCTAAAAATAGTTCTTTTAGCAGCCTTTATGAGAAAACACCTGCATGGGTAGGTTTTATGGAAAGTCATGATGAAGAACGCGCAGCTTACAAACAGTCGCAATGGGGTGAAGGTATACTGAAAACCGACCTTGATGCTCGCATGAATCAGTTGGCGCTGAACACTACATTCTTCCTTACTGTTCCAGGTCCTAAGATGGTTTGGCAATTTGGAGAGATGGGATATGACATTTCCATTGAGGAGAATGGACGTACGGGCAGGAAACCGTTGCATTGGGAGTATCTGGAGAATACTAACCGCAAGGAGCTGCACGATGTTTATGCGGATTTAATGAAATTGCGTAACGCCCATCCGGAATTGTTCGATTCAAGTGCCATCTTGACATGGAAGGTCGGAGTTTCTGATTGGGACAACGGTCGTTCATTGTTGGTAGAAAGTGTAACGGGCAAGCAGCTGGTTGTTATGGGCAACTTTACGCATAATGCGGTTGATGTAGCTTTCCCGGCAACAGCTGGTAACTGGACCAATTATTTTACCGGAAAGAGTGAAACAATAAATACACAGGTCAATGTACCGGCTCATGGATATGTAGTCTACACTAATTTCTAATTTCGGTAAAAATCATTCATACATCTTTATCAGCACCCGATTCAGCCAGTTCCAACGGAAACGGAACCAGCGTCGGGTGCTGCTTTGTTTTCCCCCGAAGCGGAGAACGAACTCACGGTAGCCATGCCTGCGGAAGGGAAGTCCCACGTCCATGAACTCTAAGTGGCGGTATCCGCGTTGTTTGGCATCATCCAGTGCTTTCCATACGGCAAGAATCCCCGGATATTGCAGGGCATAAGTCTTGCGCATGCCACCAGAGAACCATAGATAGGCGCTGTCATCTGAATAAATGCATGCGCTGCCACCGATAATCTTCTCCTTATAAATGACGATGAAGATTTTGCTTTGCTGCCCTTTTGTCAACTGGTTTTCGAGATGCTGAAAGAACTTGATGCTGGGGAAGTGGCGCCGTATCTTGGAAGAATATACGTGGCGCAACATCTGGGCAAAACAGAGAATCTCCTCTTTGGTACGTGCTTCCCGCACTTGGGCGCCGTTTTTGAGCCCTTTCTTTATTTGCCGGATACGTGACGGGCTGAAACGCTCTTCCACCTTTTCGACGCTGTGCAGCGAGTTGCGCACCCGCAGCCAATTGATGGCGATGTATTGGTTGTCCCGGAAAGATTTGTATCCGAACATGGCATTTTCCAGGTTGCGGAACTCGATGAGAAAAGAATCGCGCAATGCTTCATTGGTAAGCCTTTGCAGCATGTCACTGAAGATAATCTCTTTGTCTGCCTCGTTATTGAAATATTCTCCCGTACCGTACACCTCACATCTTTTGATGATGCCGGGTGGAAACATGCGGACACTTTTACGTATGGCGGCAAGCAGTTTCGCAACGGGCTTGTCATCTTCGGATGCCACAATGAGTATGGGGGTATACCCCGGAGTTGCCTCGTAGATTCGGAACAACTCTGTGGAATGGAAGGTGTTGGTGCCTGGCAGGTCAGGAACCTTGCTCCCACGGTAATATGTAGTGAGTTTGAGGGGCATGGCCTGCAAATTTAAAAAATAATCTCGTATCTTTGCAAAAATTATTGTTAATGTGTCGATGTGCACATTAGCATATTAGCACATAAAATCATTATGGAAAGTTTCAGTGAATTGATAAAAGCACGCCGCAGCATGCGGAAGTTTACAGAAGAAGAATTGACACAAGAACAAGTCGTCACTTTGATGAAAGCTGCTTTGATGGCACCCACGTCGAAGCGTAGCAATGCATGGCAGTTCATAGTGGTGGACGAGAAGGATAAATTGAAGGAATTGTCCTATTGCAAGGAGCAGGCATCGCAGTTCATTGCCGATGCGGCACTGGCTGTAGTGGTTGTTGCCGACCCGCTGGCAAGCGATGTGTGGATAGAAGATGCCTCCATTGCTTCCATCTACCTGCAACTTCAGGCCGAAGATATGGGGCTGGGAAGCTGCTGGGTGCAGGTGCGCGAACGTTTTACGGCTTCCGGTATGCCTTCCGGCGAGTATGTGCACGAGGTGTTGGATATTCCTTTGCAGTTGCAGGTGCTTAGTGTTATTGCTATCGGCCATAAGGGGATGGAGCGCAAGCCTTTCAACGAAGACAATCTGCAGTGGGAAAAGATACATATCAATAAGTACGGAGGAAAGTAACAGTGAGTGCAGCAAAAGCAAACAATAACCGTGATACATATAAGGCCACTGCCATCACACTGATTGTATTCGGCATTCTTTACTTGGTGGACAAATTGGTGCATTTTTCTGCAATCGGCTTGCCGTGGGTGATGAATAAGGATAATTTTCTATTGTATACCGCAGTGATTTTTCTGCTGTTCAAGCATGACAAGTCAGTGGGATTGGTATTGATAGGTTTGTGGCTGATATTGAACTTCGGGTTGATAACTGCCTTACTCGGTACGATGTCCGCTTATCTGCTGCCGTTGGCGTTGCTGGTATTAGGGACTATTCTGTATTGGTTGGCAACAAGATAAGCGTATGGCAGGAAGAAGTATAGAAGATACGTCCATTGCCTTTATCGGTGCCGGAAATCTGGCTACTAATCTGGCAAAGGCTCTTTATCGGAAAGGGTTTCGTATTGTGCAGGTCTACAGCCGTACAAAAGAATCGGCGCAGGGATTGGCACAGACGGTGGAAGCTGCATATACCACGGAGCTGCAGGCGGTTACGAAGGAGGCGCAGCTTTATATCGTTTCGCTGAAGGACGCGGCTTTTGTAGAATTATTACCCCAGATTGTTTCTGGAAAGGAGAATGCTTTATGGGTGCATACAGCCGGCAGTATTCCTATGAATATTTGGCAGGGGCATGTTGCGCGTTATGGAGTGCTTTATCCGATGCAGACTTTCAGTAAGCAGCGTGAAGTGGATTTTGGACAGATACCGTGTTTTGTGGAAAGCAACTCGGAAGAGGATGTGCAGCTTCTGAAGGACATTGCTTCCGCCCTATCGGAAAAAGTGTATGAAGCAAGTTCTGAGCAGCGCAAGAGTTTGCATCTGGCGGCTGTGTTTACGTGCAATTTTACCAATCACATGTATGTGTTGGCTGCTGAACTGCTGAAAAAGTACGGGTTGCCGTTCGAGGCAATGCTCCCCTTGATAGACGAGACGGCCCGCAAGGTGCATGAGCTGGAACCGCTTGCCGCACAGACAGGACCGGCTGTGCGCTATGATGAGAATGTCATTGACGAGCATCTGCGGATGCTTGCCGATGAGCCGCAAATGCTGGAACTATATCGGGAGATTAGCGAGAATATACATCGGTTGGCAATAAGATAACCGGATGCCGATGCTTGCCTCTTTTGAACTAATGTTTTGCTGTATATAGGTATATTATAATGAACAAGAAAAAAGTGCAATGAGTACCATAAACTATGATTTGAAAAAGATAAAAGCCCTTGTTTTTGATGTGGACGGTGTGCTGAGTGCCAATGTTATCCCTATGAGTTCGGAGGGTGAACCTCTGCGTACGGTCAACATAAAGGATGGTTATTCCCTGCATTTGGCTGCTAAGCAAGGTGTGTTGCTGGGTATAATTACGGGTGGACGTACAGAAGCAGTCCGCAAGCGTTTTACCTCTTTAGGTTTTGAGGATGGAAATATCTATATGGGTTCTTCTGTTAAAATCCATGATTACCATGACTTCCGTGACCGTCATGGCTTGAAGGACGAGGAAATATTGTATGTAGGTGATGATATTCCCGATTTAGAGGTGATGCGTGAGTGTGGTTTGCCATGTTGTCCTAAGGATGCTGTGCCTGAGGTAAAGGCTGTGGCTCGCTATATTTCGTATGCAGAAGGCGGTTATGGCTGTGGTCGCGACATTGTGGAACAGGTATTGAAAGTGCAAGGGCTTTGGATGGCAGATGAAAAAGCTTTTGGTTGGTAGGATGGCAGGCAAATTAATAATTAAAAATTAATAATTAAAGTGAGGCGGCTCGCTTTTGTAATATAGTAGGCTGATGTTGGATAATCTGAAGAAATATAAGGTGATTCTTGCCTCTAACTCTCCGCGAAGGAAAGAATTGCTGGCTGGTTTGGGAGTGGAATATGAAGTAAGAACTTTGCCCGATGTGGACGAGTCTTATCCCGAAACGTTGCGGGGAGCGGATATTCCTCTCTACATATCCAGGGAAAAGGCAGATGCCTACCGTGATATGATGCATCCGGACGAATTGATGATTACAGCAGATACCATTGTCTGGCTGGATGGACAAGTTCTCGGAAAACCCAAGAATAGGGAAGAAGCTATGCAGATGTTGCGCGACATGTCCGGACGTACCCATGAAGTGTTTACCGGTGTATGCATCACTACCACTGAGTGGCAACGCAGTTTTGCAGCGGCAACAGAAGTGCGTTTTGCTAAACTGAGCGAAGAGGAAATTGCCTATTATGTGGACAAATACCAACCCATGGATAAAGCCGGAGCTTATGGTGTACAAGAGTGGATTGGATTCATTGGGGTGGAAAACATATCCGGGAGTTACTATAATATAATGGGGCTCCCCGTACAGAGACTGTACAGGGAGTTGTTGGAGATCTAAACCAGATCCATCATTAGAGGGATATCTTTTTCACTGATTCCTTGTCTGACAAGTGTTTCTTTGTCTTTACCGAACATTTCTCTAAAAATCTCCTGCCCGCCATATTCCAAAGCTGCTTTACTGTAAAGTTCTGCAGCTTTTTCTATTTTGCCCGTTCTCCAAGCAACATGTCCGGCATTGAGATAGTCTGCCGCGAGTGGTTTGGAGGCGAGTATCTTTTCGTAATACTTCATTGCTTGCTCATACTTGCCGTTGACAAACGAACACCAGCCTATAGCACGCCATGCTTTGATACAATTGCTTTCGATGAAATCAAGCTTGAAGAAATATTGCAGAGCCTCTTCATATCTTTCCAGTTCGGCAAGGCAGCTTCCGGCGTAGAAAAGGACATTATGGCTTTCCGGCTGGATTGCCTCCACTTTCTTATAGTATTCCAGTGCAGAGGCAAAGTCCCTTATCTGCCGGTAGCACGTAGCGAGATGGCGGATTGTCCAGACATGGTCGGGCTTTAGTACATCGGCTTTCAGGTAGGCGTCTATCGCTTCCTTATACCTCTTTTCCTTTTGCAGGCAATAGCCAGCCTTTTGGAAAATGTCTGCATTTGCATGGTTCAAGGCTATCAATTCCTTATAAAGCTCCAATGCTTCTGCCGGGTGTTCTTTGCGGAAGTGGAAATCGGCGATGGTAATCAGCAGCTCGGGTTTGCACAGAATATCTTTGAGTGCCGGGATACGGTGCAGGGCAATCTCTTCCTTGAAGATGTCACGGAACTCGTGTCTGCGCTGGCTTAACTTGAAGAAACGGTATAAGTCGTGGACATACTGGTTGCTGATGACATCCGGTCGTTCGGCATACTGCCGTAAAGCGGAAGATTTGCTTTCGTCCATGAGTGCATCCAAATCCTGGGAAGTCATCTGGCTGAGCATCATCGTACGCTGTGACTGTGGTATATGTGCCATTGTAAAGCAAAGGGAATACTTGTCACTATTGCAGAAGAAACCGGATTGGAGGATAAGGGAGAGGATGGCATTATCTCCGGTAGGCTTGAATCCGAATTCCTTGATGATGCTGGAGTGATGCATGTCGAACGGATAGAACCAGTTGTACGGTTCCTTAAAGAACGGATAAGTCTTGAGTTGTGCAAACGTACTCATATAGACGTCAGCGCCTTCCAGCTGTAATTCGTTCATCTCCCGTATCTTGTCTCCCAGTCCGGAACTTTCAAAAGCTTTCTCCCAATCCGGATTAAGATCGTTTTCCTCAGGGTTCTCTTCAAAACCGAACTTCATGTTACGCATGATGTTCACATTCCTCATCATCTCCGGAATGATTTCTTCACGCATCTTTTTGTCTATTTTTTCCGTTTCCTGGCTACGGAGTAGCTCGATGTAAATACGGTTCAGTTGCTTGCCGAAACTGCTGTCTTCGTTGAGCAGGGAAAGGCGGGCTGTCAATTCGGGATAAAGCGACAGACGGGTGGGATGAAAAAGAAGTGCGAAAGCGATACCTACCAACGCCCGTTGGTTTACTTGCGTATTTGCATGCGTTACGGCGTCCAGCAACCATGAGAATTTGCGGGTATCGAAGCATTCCATCAGACTGAGCATGACGGCACTGGTGAACAGGCACAAATCATTGACGGGAAGCATTTCTGATTCCAGTAATCCTTTGGCTTGCTGTTCGTCTTCTGCAGACCAGTCGCTGTTGCTCCATGTGGAAAGGAAAAGAACCTGGGCGGTTTGTTCGTGCCGTTGCAGTACGGCGTCCATGCCTTGGTTATCCGGCATCAGCTGACAAACGGCCAGGTCATCAGGGAAAGATTCCAATACCTTCTGTAGTGCGGCAATATTGTATTCTTTGGGGAGGCGTTCCCGGTTATTGCGCAAGGAATGGTAATAGTGCGTGGAAACTCCGTCAAGGAGAGACAGACGTGCCTGGTCAGCGACTTCCCAAGTTTCGGTCAGGATCTGGCGATATAGTTTCTGACGTTCAGGATCGTCGATTCCTTGGCGCATGTATTGCAGCATGTACTGATAGGATGTCTGAGCTTGTTCCAAGCGGTTGCGGAGTGTCCAGTCACCGCTGTTCCAAAGAAAGGCTTCCAGTTGGGATTGTGCTTCCTTCAGCCGTTGCTGCTTGAGTAGAGTAACGATATGCTGATATTGTTCTTGTATGGCTTGTTCGTTCATAAATCAGTCTCTTTTTGGGTATGTATCTTATAAAACTACAAAAAGGATGCCAAAAAGTTCATAAATTTCCATTTCCCCAGCTCAGAAACGAACTTGCAACTGTGCTTGAAGCAGGTTTGAGTTTTCTCCTTTATGGCGGTTACAGTATGTATACTGGGCTTGCAGACGGCATTTGGGATAGAACCAATACTGTACACCTGCTACATAATTGGTCTGTTTATCGGAAATAGTTTTATTTTTGTTGAAATAGTCATAAGAGGCTATTACGTCAAATTTGGGAAGCACATGGGCAGATACGGTTGCATAGTAACCGTCACTTTTAACGTGTCCGTCTTTTCCGGCCAAGTATTCTGTACGTACATCTACGGATTTTGTTTTGATGGTGGCACCTGCCGACCAGCGGTTTCGGGTGTAATTCTCTCCTATGGCTATGTCTGGATTAATGGAAGAAACGGCTACGGCGCATCCTTTCCCTTTAATAAAGGAACCGCCGACGGACAACCATTTCAATGGATGTACCATAAGGCTGCCTACAATATCTTTCTGATTGTTTTTATCTTTTAGGTTGATGCCTTGTCCGTTCATGATGGCAAGGTTATAAGTCATCAGAGAGTCGAACAAGTCTCCATAAATTAACAATCCCATATCACGACCGCTTGCAGAGCCATACAACGGATCACTGCCATTGATACCGGCCAGGTAATTGACGGCTTGAGAATAACAGTTTATTAATTCGACAAAGCAGGGAGACATCGGGTTCTCAATGGTATACATGGTTTTGAACTGTCCGATACGTGCTGTGAGTTGAGGGAGAAAGCGGTATTCCGTGTAGGCTTCCAGAATTTTTCCGGTATTGGCAAAGCTGTACATGAAGTAAGCCGACCATTTATCGGTGATTTTACCGCGCGCCATAAAGATAACTCTCTTTATATCGAAAGTATTGCTGGTACCTTCGCCCGCATCATCGTATGTATATCCCACTTGGGCATAGCCGGAGAGTGAAATGCGGTCTTTTAAAGTGTTGACTACATCATTCAGACAAGCATCTTGTGCTTTCAGGATGCATGTGGCTGATAAAAGGATGCAGGATAGTAGAATTCGTCTCATTATAGGGATGGATAGTAGTAAAAAAGGCAACCCTTTTTTCAAAGAGCTGCCTTTGGGTGTTATTTTGCTTGTTTTTATTCGTTGATAGCAGCGATACCCGGAAGGATTTTTCCTTCGATTGCTTCAAGCAATGCACCGCCACCGGTAGATACGTAAGACACGCCGCTTGCCAAGCCGAACTTGTTGACACAAGCTACAGAGTCACCGCCACCTACGAGTGAGAAAGCACCGTTCTTGGTAGCTTCTACGATAGCTTCGCCTACAGCGCGTGAACCGTGAGTGAAGTTCTCGAATTCGAATACACCCGTCGGACCGTTCCAAAGGATAGTCTTGGAGTTCTTGATGACATCTGCAAAGATCTTTTCAGTCTCAGGACCGATATCAAGACCTTCCCAGCCATCAGGAATTTCGTCAACCGGGCAGAACTTGGTGTTGGCATCGTTGGAGAAAGAATCGGCAATCTTGGCATCAACAGCCAAAACAAGGTTTACGCCTTTTTCTTTTGCTTTCTTCACCAGGTCAAGAGCCAAATCCAGTTTGTCATCTTCGCAGATAGAAATACCGATTTTGCCGCCCATGGCTTTGGTGAAAGTATAAGTCATACCGCCGGCAATAATCAGGTTGTCTACCTTGTTCAGCAGGTTTTCAATGATTTCAATCTTGGAAGAAACTTTGGAACCACCCATGATGGCAGTAAACGGACGTTGGATATCGTTCAAAACTTTATCAACAGCCTTTACTTCTTTTTCCATCAGGTAACCGAACATTTTGTTGTCCTTGTCGAAATATTTAGCGATCAATGCAGTAGAAGCGTGTGCACGGTGAGCGGTACCGAAAGCGTCGTTTACATAGCAATCTGCATAAGAAGCCAATTTCTTGGTGAATTCTTTCTGGCTTTCCTTAACAGCAGCTTTGGCAGCCTTCTTTTCTTCGTCTGTAGCATCTTCAGCCAAACCGCGGGGTTTGCCTTCCTCTTCAGCGTAGAAACGGAGGTTCTCGAGCAACAACACTTCACCCGGTTGCAGAGCAGCAGCCTTTACGGCAGCTTCTTCGCCCATACAGTCGTTAGCAAATTGCACCTCAACACCCAACAACTCTTCGAGATGCTTCAGAATGTGCTTCAAGGAGAACTTGTCAGCCGGGCCTTTCGGACGACCGAGGTGAGAACCGATAATTACACTACCGCCATCGGCCAAAATCTTCTTCAATGTAGGAAGAGCGGCACGCATACGGGTATCATCTGTAATGTTGAAGTTTTCGTCCAAGGGTACGTTGAAGTCCACACGAACGAATGCCTTTTTTCCGGCAAAGTTAAATTGATCAATTGTCATAATACTCTATTTTATTTAAAAGTGTTACTAATTTCTTTTTAGTGAGCGCAAAGTTAGCATTTATTTCTTTTTTTTGCTATGAAACCGTTGTTTATTCTTTGTCTTTGCCGCTCTCTTTGCTAACTTTATATTTCTGGCAGTAATATTTGCACATTAATTGCAAACCGCAGGTATCACATTGTGGAGTACGTGCCTGGCATACATAGCGACCGTGCAGGATAAGCCAGTGGTGAGCTATGGGGATGTCTGTTTCCGGTATATGTTTTACCAATTCTTTTTCGACACTGAACGGAGTTGTACATTTATCTGATACGAGACCCAGGCGATGGCTGACGCGGAACACGTGTGTGTCTACTGCCATAGCCGCTTTATTGAAAACAACGGATTGGATGACATTGGCTGTTTTGCGGCCTACGCCGGGCAGTTTTACCAGTTCTTCAAGGGTATCGGGTACCTCACTGTTGAATTCTTTCACCAACATCTGTGCCATGCCTACAAGATGTTTAGCTTTGTTGTTGGGATAGGAGACGCTGCGGATATACTCGTATACCACGTCGGGAGTAGTAGCGGCGAGTGCTTCGGGAGTAGGGAAGTCCCGGTAAAGGGCGGGGGTAATCATATTGACGCGTTTGTCCGTACATTGTGCAGAGAGAATAACTGCTATCAACAGCTCGAACGGATTGTCATAATGCAACTCTGTTTCGGCTACGGGAACGTTCTCCCTAAACCAAGCAAGGATTTTTTCATAACGCTCTTTCTTTCTCATCTTAATTTGTTTTTATGATAGTGAGGAGATACTTTCAGATTGAAATAGAAGATGGAGATAACCGTGAGGCAGGCTCCGAAAAAATATGCCATATCGAATGAGGTAATCTGTGCGATATAACCTCCTGCTGTCAGACCTATACCAATGCCTACATCCCATGAAGTCAGGTAGGTAGAGGTGGCTGTTCCGCGCTGGTTGTTGGGGGCCAGGTTTACGAACAGCGTATTGAAGGCGGGGAACATCGTCCCGAAGCCTACTCCCAATAGGAGGGCAACCATAAAAAACAATATGTTTGTCAGTTCCGGGACGGTCTTCATCAGTAGTCCGCAAGCGGACAATATGAAGAAACAGCTACATACCAGATATAGTCCTAAAGTTATGACTTGGGTGATACGTCCTTTATCCACTTGTTTGCCGGAGAACATACGGGACACTGCCATGCCGACGGCCATAAAAGTAAAAAACAATCCGGAATTCAAGGTAATTCCTATTTCTTTGGCATACATGGCTACATAAGTGCTTGTCATGCCATATGGTATGGAGAGCAATAGCAGTGCGATTCCTGCCGGGATACCTTTCAGCAGCACAAAGCGGTCCAATGAGATAGGTTCTCGTTTGACTGGTTGTTTGGGTGGGGTCTTGACGAGGCATGCGGCAACAAAACCGATAGTTCCCGATATGAGCGAGCAGGCAAAAATCGTTTCAAAGGAATAGATGTCATGCATGAAAAGGCCAATCATCGGACCGAAGCTCATGGCTGTGTTGTTCATCAGTCCATAATATCCTACGGCTTCGCCGCGACGAGATGAAGGGGTAATGTCAATCACAATTGTATTTCCTGCTACAGTCACCATTCCAAATGCAAGACCGTGGACAACCCGCAACATGATGAATAAAGATAGGACTCCCGCTAACATGTAACCTGCGAAAATGGTGATAAAGATGAAATATGCCACCAGATAAAGAGGCTTGCGGGCCAGTGTGTCGAGCAGGTATCCCGAAAATGGGCGTATGCAGAGCGAGGCAATGGTGTAGCATGACAAGATGACACCTACTGCTGCATTTCCGGTATGGAATACCTCAGTTAGGTAGAATGGAAGAACCGGTAGTATCAGATAAAAGGCAAAATACAAAAGGAAATTGGCAGCCAGGATAAGGCAATAGCCGGAGGTTACAAGTTTGTCTTTTGCCATAGCGAAAAATAGTGGTTAGCGATGAGTGGTTAGTGATGGGTGATTAATGATATGCTGAAAATGCGCAACTTATTAATCACTAATCACTAACCGTTATTCACTATATTTAGTAAGCGCTCTCGAATTCTTTCAAGAAGCGTGTGTCATTTTCAGAGAACATACGAAGGTCTTTCACTTGGTATTTTAAGTTGGTGATGCGTTCGATACCCATACCCAGGGCATATCCGCTATACACTTTGCTGTCTATTCCGTTCAGCTCCAATACATTCGGATCTACCATACCGCATCCCAAAATTTCTACCCAACCCGTGTGCTTGCAGAAGGGGCAGCCCTTGCCGCCGCAGATGTTGCAGCTGATGTCCATTTCGGCACTTGGCTCGGTGAAGGGGAAGTAGGAAGGACGCAGACGAATCTTGGTGTCACTGCCGAACATCTCTTGCGCAAAGAGCAATAAAGCCTGCTTCAGGTCGGTGAAAGATACATTGCGGTCTACGTACAAGGCTTCTACCTGATGGAAGAATGCGTGTGCGCGGTAGCTGATGGCCTCATTACGGTATACACGTCCCGGACAAAGTACGCGGATAGGAGGCTGCGTGGTCTCCATAACACGGCTTTGCACGCTGGATGTGTGTGTGCGAAGAATGATGCTGTGCGATACGTTTTCTGTATCATTTTCGATGAAGAATGTATCCTGCATGTCGCGTGCCGGATGGTCTTCGGCAAAATTCATGGAGGAGAATACGTGCCAGTCGTCTTCCATTTCCGGTCCGTCGGCGATGTTGAATCCCATACGGGCAAATATATCGATGATTTCGTTTCTCACGATGGAAAGCGGATGGCGGGTTCCTAATTCTACCGGGTAGGCTGAACGGGTCAAGTCAATATCGTCACAGCCGGTATCCTGGCTTTCGAATTGTTCCTTCAAGGCGGCAATCTTTTCTTGTGCTTTGTTTTTCAGTTCGTTCAAGCGCATTCCCACCTCTTTTTTCTGTTCGGCGGCTACATTGCGGAAATCTGCCATTAAGTCATTGATGGCTCCTTTTTTACTGAGGTATTTGATGCGGAGTGCCTCTAATTCCTCGGCGTTAGCGGCTTTCAGCGCCTCTACTTCCTGCAGAAGCTGATTGATTTTAGCTATCATATCGTTGTTATCTTATTTATTTTCTAAGTTAAAAACGGTGCAAAGATACAATATTATCATTGTTTTGTCGCCAATTGGGGAAGATTATTTGGTGTCAGTGGTACAAAATTTCATGTGAAGAAGAAATGATAGAGGATGGGAGAAAAAATGATATATATGTAAAAGTCTTCATATTGTTTATGGAAAAAACATAAATGAGCGTTGTTTAGTGACTTTTAAAATATACTTTTCGTATCTTTGCGCCCCGTTTACCGTTCTATGGAGGTAGAACAAACTGGCGGTTGGTATTTATTAACATACGTCAAAGAGAGAGAGTTAACGGAGTAATTGTTGCATTAAAGTTAGAGTTTGAATTGATGAAATTGAAGACAATCCTGCCAGTCGTGGCAGTTGCGGGAGTACTCATGTGTGAGCCTGCCGTATTGTTGCATGCCGGTACATCTGATTTTGCTTCTCCCGAAGCTATGGGATGGTTCCGTAAGAAAAAGAAGAGTGAAACCAAGGACAGCGTTCAATCCAAGAGCGACTACGAGAAATTGACAGGTTCCGGTGCTATTGCCCGCAAGGGAATGTTCAATGTTTACCAGAAGAAGAGCGATTATTACTTTGAAGTGCCGGCAAGGCTGCTGGGATGTGATATGCTGGTAGTAAATAAATTACAGCGTGTTCCTTCCGAACTGAATGAGGCAGGTGTGAACCGTGGTACGAATTACGAAAATCAGATGGTGCGTTTTGAATTGGACAAGGCTGCCAACAAGCTGTTGGTACGTCAGAGCCGTCCTCTTCCGTTGGCGCCGGATGAGGATGCCATACGGCAGTCCGTACTGGATAATTATATTTCTCCGCTGATAGCCGGTTTCAAGATTGAGGCATTCAATAATGACTCTACCATGATAGTGGTCAAGGTCAACGATATTTATGATGGTACAGAGACGAGTATCAATAATGTCTTTACGAATATCAACCTGGGAACTTCGGCCATCAAGAATCTCTCCCGCATTTTATCTATCAAAGCTTTTGAGAACAATGTGGTAGCCACTTCCGAGTTGACAACTAAGGTGACCGAGGGAACAACGACTGTGTTTGTTACGGTCGAAGTCAGTTCCTCTCTGTTGCTGTTGCCGGAGAAACCTATGATGGGACGTCTGGATAGTCCGCGCGTAGGTTACTTTACCAATCCGTTGTTGAATTACAGTGACGGTCAGCAGCGTGTAGACAAGAAACCCTTCATCACCCGCTGGCGTCTGGAACCGAAACCGGAAGACCGGGAGCGTTACCTTCGCGGTGAATTGGTGGAACCGGCCAAGCCGATTGTGTTCTACATCGAGAACTCCACTCCCCGTCGTTGGCGGAAATATATCAAGCAGGGAATCGAGGATTGGCAGGCTGCTTTTGAACGTGCCGGATTCAAGAATGCTATCATAGCCAAGGAACTGACGGACAGCATGAATGTGGATAAGGATGACGTGAACTACTCCGTGCTGACCTACGCCGCCTCCACCAAAGCCAATGCCATGGGCCCCTCTATCCTCGACCCCCGTTCGGGCGAGATATTGGAAGCGGACATCATGTGGTGGCATAATGTGCTGGGCATGCTCCAGGAATGGATTACAGTGCAAACCGGTGTCGTACGTCCCGAAGCAAGAGGAGTAAGGCTGCCGGATGAACTGATGGGTGATGCCATGCGTTTTGTGGCATGCCATGAGGTGGGGCACTCGTTGGGCTTGCGCCACAATATGATTGCTTCCTGGACTTTTCCGACAGATTCCCTGCGTTCCAAAACATTTACGGATCGTATGAATACCACTTCCTCCTCTATCATGGACTATGCACGTTTCAACTATGTGGCACAGCCGGGTGACGGTGTTACGGCGCTTTCTCCCCATATCGGTCCGTATGATATGTTTGCCATAGAATACGGCTATCGTTGGTATGGTAAAGAAACCCCAGAGGCAGAGAAGGACTTGCTTGCCGACTTCCTGAGCCGTCATACAGACCGTTTATATAAATATAGTGAGGCGCAGGATGTACGTGATGCCGTAGACCCGCGTGCGCAGAATGAAGATTTGGGCGATGATGCTGTCCGCTCATCTCTGCTGGGTATTGAGAACTTGAAGCGTATTGTTCCTCAAATCATCCAATGGACTACTACTGGCGAGAAAGGACAGACTTATGAAGAAGCTTCCCGCCTATACTATGCGGTTATCAACCAATGGAACAATTACCTCTATCATGTATTGGCAAACATCGGTGGTATCTATATAGAAAACACCGTTGTGGGCGACGGACAGAAAACCTATACTTTCGTAGAAAAAGAAAAGCAGCAAGCCGCCCTGAAGTTTCTGCTGGACGAAGTGCTGACCTATCCCAAATGGCTGTTCGACACGGAAGTTGGAGAGTACACTTACTTGCTGCGCAACACTCCACTGGGCGTAGTGGAGAATGCACCGACACAAGTGTTGAAGAATGCCCAATCCTATATCCTTTGGGATTTGCTGGGCAACAACCGCCTGATGCGTATGTTGGAGAACGAATCGGTGAACGGCAAAAAGGCTTTCACGGTGGTAGAGCTGATGGATGGCCTGCATCGCAACATCTTTGCCACTACGGAACGCGGTGCCTTGCCGGACGTCATGACACGCGCCTTGCAGAAGAACTTCGTAGATGCACTGATTACAGCAGCTGCCGAAAGCGAAGGAGTGAAAATAAACAAAAAACTGATGGACAACCACTTCTTGCTGGACCATCAGACTGCCCTTTGCAGCTGTGACGAGCATGCCGGTAAGACTTTGGATGCCGACCGTATGGGTGCACACCGCGAACTGAACTTCTACGGTTCGCAGATAAACCGCGTATCTGATGTCATCTCCGTGAAGCGTGGTGAGTTGCTTCGCATCAAAGAATTGCTCCAAAATCGTCTGGGTGCATCGGATATAGCCACTAAATATCATTATAAGGATTTGATTTTGCGTATCAATACTGCATTAGGAGTAAAGTGATTTTTCTTTTCAATAGAGTATTAATTAATTTTATATGTAACGCATGAAAAAACGTGTATTAATCGTTTTGCTATGCTTTGTAGGAGCTTTGTCATCTGCTTTTGCTGCAGAGAAAAAAGTCCAGGGCGTAGTAATATCTTCAGAGGATAACCTACCGCTTATCGGTGCTTCCGTTTATGTGACTGCGGAAGACTTGAAAAAGGCGGGGAGTGCTCAGACTACAATGGGGGTCATCACTGATGTGGATGGTCAGTTCTCTATCGCTATACCTGCGGGGATAACCCGTTTCTTTTGTAGCTACGTGGGATATGACGTATTGGAAGTGAAGCTTGTTCCGGGAAAGGAACATTATGAAATAACACTTCATGCATCTTCCCAAATGCTCGATGCCGTCGTTGTGACGGGTTACCAGACAGTGGAGCGCCGCAAGCTGACGGCAGCGGTATCCAAACTGGATATATCGGACGAGACCATCGGTGCAGTAAAAAGTATCGACCAGGCACTTGCCGGACAAATTGCCGGACTTTCTGTCAGCCCGACTTCCGGTGCTCCGGGTGCTCCGGCAAAGATACGCATTCGCGGTACCGCTTCATTGAATGGTACACAAGACCCTTTGTGGGTGCTGGACGGCATTCCTTTGGAGGGAACGGATGTTCCCGAACCGGATGAGCTGAATGACATAACCAACATGAAGCAATCTTCCATTGCAGGCTTGAATCCGGCTGATATTGAGAATATCACCATTCTGAAGGATGCGGCAGCCACTGCCATCTATGGTGCGAGGGCAGCCAATGGCGTCATTGTGATTACAACAAAGAAGGGTAAGGTCGGTAAACCGGTTATCAGTTTCTCGTCCCGGTTTACCTATACTCCTACATTGAGCCTTGACCGGTTGAACTTGCTGAACTCAGCGGAGAAAGTCGGATTGGAAATGGATATGATCCGTAATAACTATTCTCCGGACAATCATAAAGGAGGCGTATATAATATTCTTTCCAATTACAATGAGTTGTCTGCTTTCCAGAATGGAGGATGGGATGCCTTGAGCAGTGATACACAAGCTGCCATCAACCGTTTGAAGAGTGTTAATACAAACTGGGGAGATATCCTTTTCCGCGATGCTTTCAGCCAGGAATATAACTTGAGCCTTTCCGGCGGTACGGAAAGGGTTACGTATTATACCTCTTTCGGCTATTATAAAGAGGATGGAAATGTGGACGGTGTGGGTATGGACCGTTTCAACTTGGTAGGAAAGACTTCCTATAAGGTGAACAGTATACTGAAAGTGGGTGCCTCCATGTTTGCCAACCGTCGCAAAAATACCAATTACTTGACAGATGCATACGGTATGTCGAATCCCGTGTTCTATTCACGCAAGGCTAATCCGTATTTTGAACTTTATGACAAGAATGGCAACTATAATTACGACTACGATATTCAGAACAACACTGATAAGGATTTAGGATTCAACATCTTTGAAGAACGGCAGAACACGTCTAATGAAAGCGTGGTGAATTCTTTTTCATCTATATTTGATGCGGAGCTACGGTTCAATGACAAGTGGAAGCTGACTTCCCAGTTTGGCTATCAGTTGGAAAAGACTTCCAGAGAAGAAATAGCGGACTGGGAAAGCTATGCCATGCGCTATTACTATAAGTTGAGCGAATACTCCCAGGGCGGAGAAACCAAACACTTCCTGCCCGAAGGAGGTATGCAGAAGTCTTATGAAAACTCCAATTCACAGATTACTTGGAAGGCGATGGGAGAATATCGCGACAGTTTCAATGATATTCATGAACTGGAAGTGATGGCGGGTACCGAGCTGCGCAAGACCTGGTATGAAACCTTGTTTTCGGCAGGGTATGGCTTCGACCGCAAGACGTTGACGACCAAACCGGTGATTTTCCCCAACGAAAGTTACGCCACGTCTTTCCCGCTCCATCAGACGACGTATAAGGAGAATGCTTATGTATCTTTCTACTCTACGGCCTCCTACTCTTTATTGAATCGCTACACGGTGGGAGGAAGTATCCGTTTTGACGGTTCCGATCTTTTCGGTGTGGATAAGAAGTACCGCTATCTTCCTCTTTATTCTGTCAGTGCCTTGTGGCGTCTGTCGCAAGAACCGTTTATGCAGCAGGCCAAGTGGGTGGATAACCTGGTGTTCCGTGCATCTTACGGTCTGCAGGGAAATATTGACAAGAATACTTCTCCGTTCCTGCTGGGTACATATCGGTCGGAGAGTATTTTGCCCGGAGTATCGGAAGATGTAATTATCATTAATTCCGCTCCCAACAAGAAGTTGCGTTGGGAAAAGACGCAGTCTGTCAATGCCGGCTTTGATTTTTCTGTATTGAACCAGGCTATCAATCTGAGCGTGGACTATTATTACCGTAAGGGTACCGATTTGATAGCTTTGCGCATGCTTCCTCTGGAGACGGGCTTTACTTCGATGAACGTCAACTGGGCAAGTATGGAGAACAAAGGTGTGGAAATCAGCTTGTCTACCCGTAACATAACGACAAAGAACTTCTCCTGGTACACAAATTTCAATTTTGCCTATAACGGTAATAAGGTATTGCAGGAAAACATACCGGAGCAGCAGACCACTCCGGGACGTGAAGGCTATCCCGTAGGGGCAATTTTCGCACTGAAGACTGCGGGAGTGAATAAGGAAACCGGTAATATGATGTTCTATAATCCGGAGGGAGAGAAAGTGACCTTGAAGGAGCTTTACCGCCTGAAGGACGAGTGGGGGATAGGTATTGCCTCTTCCGATGTAACTGCAGCCGAAGAGAGAACCTTTTATTCGTATATCGGGAGTAGCGATGCTCCTTATACGGGAGGTTTGATTAATACCTTCAGCTATAAAAACTGGGAGCTGAATGTCAATTTCTCTTTGACGTTTGGCGGGTATGTACGTACGCAACCCTCTTATGACATCATCAATCCGGATTATGGCAAGAACTATAATGCGGATGTGCTGAACCGCTGGACTCCGGAAAACCCGAATGCGGAGCTTCCGGCATTTATGCTGAGTGCTTCCAACCCGGAAGAGTACTCCTGGTATGATTCTAAAACCATCTGGAGAGATTTGGATATCTGGGTGAAGAAGCTGAACTACGTACGTTTGCAGAATCTGCGTCTGGGTTACCGTATCCCTGAGCTCCTGACAAAGCGTTTGGGAATGAACTCGGCAACGGTATCTATTGAAGGACGCAATCTCTTCGTGTTTGGTTCGGGATATAATAACTACATGGATCCGGAGTCGATGTACAATCCTTATGCAACTCCCGTACCCAAGTCGGTTACATTCAGTTTGAACTTGAATTTCTAACTTCAAAAGCAGAAAGAAAATGAAGAAAACAATAAGTCTGATGATAATGGCCTGCATGCTTCTGCTTGCGGCATGCGACAACTATCTGGATATACAGCCTACCGGTAGTGTCATTCCCAATTCTTTGGCTGAGTATAGAGCGTTGCTTGCCCGTTCTTATAAGGACGTGAGTAAATTCAGTGACCGGGGAATGGCTTGTTTCCGTTCCGACGAGATGCAGGTTCGGGATAATGAATATGACCAAAATTATTATATGGATATAGAGCGCTGGAACGACCTTGCTCCCAATGCCTATACCTCATCGTTTGAATGGGCCAAGTATTACAATGTGCTTTTTATTGCCAATCACGTTATTGAGAGCAGAAGTGATATTAAGGAAGGCACTGAGGAAGAGATAAATCAGCTTGTAGGAGAAGCGTATATGCTCCGTGCTTATGTACATTTCTTATTGGTAAATCTTTATGGACAGCCCTATACTAAGGAGGGAGCTTTGGATACCAAATCGGTACCGCTGAAATTGGATACGGATTTAGAGAAAGTCCTGAAACGCAATACGGTGGAAGAAGTTTATACTTCCATCCAAGCAGATATTGACGAGGCACGCAAGCTGGTCATGAAGGCAGAATGGGAACAGAGATATTCATATCGTTTCAATGCGGCTTCGGTAGAGGCGTTTCAATCACGCGTATCCCTTTATAAGGGCGAGTGGCAGGCGGCTTGGGATGCTGCTGAGGCAGTGCTTGCCGTGAAGTCTGTATTGGTAGATTTGAATGATGCCGCTGCAACTCTTCCTAACAGTTATAATTCCGTGGAAAATATTACTCCACTGGAGACACCTCTGAGCAGTACAATCAATGGGGCTGCTCTGGCTACTCCGGTTTTTCTCTCCCTTTATGCTGAGAACGACCTTCGGCTGGACAAATATTTTGCTGAAACGGATGAAAAAGGTTTCCGGAAGAATAAGAAGGCGGGAAGCAATAACTACTTGTGTACTTTCCGTGTGGGTGAAATATATCTGACGGCTGCTGAGGCTGCTGCCCGACTTGGAGAACTGTCTCAAGCACGTACTCGCCTGCTGGAACTGATGCGGAAACGTTATGCACCGGAGGCCTACGAAGCGAAATCCGTTGTTGTCAATGCCATGGATAAGGAAGCGTTGGTACAGGAAATATTAGATGAACGTGCCCGTGAACTTGCTTTTGAAGGACATCGCTGGTTTGACCTTCGTCGTTCCACCCGTCCGCGTTTGGAGAAAGTGCTTGATGGTACGCGTTATGTACTCGAAGAGAATGATGCCCGCTATACATTGGCCATTCCGAAAGAAGCCATAGAAGCCAATCCGGGATTGCTGAACTGATAAAGATAAAACTCCCCGATTCTGTATTGACGAGAATCGGGGAGTTTTGTCTTTATGTGGATTGGATATGTATTTTTTACGTACCTTTGCACCGTTTTTTGTAATAGACAGTATAAGATGATACAGAATCAGAGACCTCCTATCCGTAGAATTGCTTTTCCTATTCTTATAGCATTGAGTATTTCGCATTGTTTGAACGATATGCTGCAATCGGTTATTTCGGCAGTATACCCTTTGTTCAAGGAGGATTTATCCTTGAGTTTTGCCCAGATTGGTCTGATTACGTTGGTGTATCAGATGTCGGCGTCCGTGTTTCAGCCTCTAATGGGATTGTTCTTTGATAAGCGCCCCATTGCCTGGTCATTGCCGATAGGTATGGGCTTTACTTTGGTCGGTATCATGAATCTGGCTTTTGCTACTAATCTGTATTGGTTGCTGGCTTCGGTATTCATTGTGGGTATCGGTTCGTCTGTACTCCATCCGGAGGCGTCACGTATTACTTTTCTGGCTTCCGGCGGAAAACGCGGACTGGCGCAGTCTCTATTTCAGGTGGGCGGGAATTTGGGTGGCTCGCTTGGACCGTTACTGGTGGCTTTGCTGGTAGCTCCTTACGGGAGGCATCACATTGCCTTGTTCATGGTTTTTGCCTTGATTGCCATCGTGGTGATGATTCCTATATGTCGTTGGTTCCGTTCCTACTTGAACCACATCAAGAAACGCCCGATGCTTGTGGCAGGAAAGATAGAACGCCCTCTTTCCTCAAAGATGACGGTGTTTGCCATAAGTATTCTGCTGATACTTATCTTCTCCAAATATATCTATATGGCAAGTTTGACGAGCTACTATACATTCTATCTGATCCATAAATTTGGTGTTACTGTTCAGGCTTCACAGCTTTTCTTGTTTGTCTTCCTGGTAGCCACTGCCATCGGAACATTGGTGGGAGGTCCCGTAGGTGACAGGGTAGGACGTAAATATGTCATCTGGGCTTCCATTCTTGGAACGGCTCCATTTAGTATGATGATGCCTCACGTAGGGCTTGCATGGACAGTAGTGCTGAGCTTCTGTGTCGGTCTGATGCTTTCTTCCGCTTTTCCTGCCATATTGCTGTACGCCCAGGAATTGCTACCCAATAAGCTGGGTTTGATTTCCGGGTTGTTTTTTGGTTTCGCTTTTGGAATTGCCGGTATCGCTTCGGCTGTATTGGGAGGTATGGCAGATAAGTATGGTATAGAGGCTGTTTATAATGTATGTGCCTTTATGCCTTTACTGGGGTTGGTGGCTTGCTTTCTGCCTAATTTGAAAAAGAGATAGAGATTTTTTATTCCCATTGTCAGCCATACGGAGAGAACGAAAGGTGCGGTCAATGTAATAATTCCCCAATTCATTCCCACAATTTGCAATACAACAGAGAGTAAAACGGAACATGCAGCCCATATACAGCTCATCCAGCTTTTACCTCCTAAAGCAAGGGCACACAATACGCCATTATATCCCATCAGACCCATATTCAAAGCTTCGGAATCCACTCCCAATAATGTGGCTAGGAGGAGGGGGAGAAGTGCTCCCAATATGGTATATACTGCTGCATTCCGGGAATTCACGAGAATGCCTGCAAGGAAAAATAGTCCGGTCATCATGTTTCCTTGAAACATCACCTGGCCTATGCCCATACTGAAACATTGTAAGTAATTTATGGAGGAAGAAGCGGGTGTTTCTGTATCAGAGACGAGTAGCATGTCAGGCATCAGCCAACTGCACAATCCCAGCAGCATCCATACAGAAAGGATAAAAGGGGTAGTGAATCCGGGCAACACGCGTTGCATGTTGAAAAACCGTGCAATGTAGGTAGATGCACACGAGGCAATAGCCATCAGCATCAAGGAACTTACAGTCAGAAGCATAAAGACCCCTACGGCTATTCCTACCAGTGTACCGTTAAAACCATATAATCCATTTTTTATATCATCACAGTCATATCCTGAGATACGGGCTGTCAACGTACTTATTATGTTGCCACTTACAGCCAATAGGCCCATTTGCCATGAATTCAAAAAGATTCCAATCAACATCAATAATCCGGACAATGCATTGTTTTGGAACATGACTTGCCCTATGCCACGTCCTAAAATAAGTAATGACTTGCGTGTAAAAGCTTCTTTCATGAGTTGTCGAATGAAAATGGACTATATGTAAATTTATAGCTCGTTAATGCGTACAAAAAAAACGATTAGACTAATCTAACCGTTTTAATTTTCGTGGAGCGTATGAGACTCGAACTCATCACCTCGACACTGCCAGTGTCGCGCTCTAGCCAGATGAGCTAACGCCCCGTTGCCAACGTTTGCAGGCTTGCTTTCGTTTTTGATGGTGCAAATATAATGCATTATTCTGAAATAATTGCTATGTTTGCGAAAGAATTTGAAAAAATAAGTTATGCTGATATATAATACCACTTATCATGTAGAGGAAGGAGAAGACAAAAACTTCCTGATATGGATGCAGGAACACTATCTTCCCGAGGTAGAAAAGAACGGAACATTGTATGCTCCACGTATAGCCCGTATCTTGAGTCATATTGAAGAAGGAAGCATCTGCTATTCTGTTCAGTTTGAGGTAGAAAACTCTGCCAAACTGCATCGTTGGTATCAAGAGCAAGGAGTGAAACTGAACGAGGAATTACTGAATATCTTTAAAGATAAAGTGATTGGCTTTCCTACATTGATGGAGGTAATAGTGTGATACAACCGGTCAAAGAGAAAATAATATTGGGTATAGACCCTGGTACCACCATTATGGGGTATGGAGTATTGCGTGTGGCAGGTGTCAAGCCGGAAATGATAGCCATGGGAATTATCGACCTCCGCAAATTTGGAGACCACTATCTGAAGTTACGTCATATTCATGAACGGGTACTGAGTATCATAGAGAGTTATTTGCCTGACGAGCTCGCTATTGAGGCCCCTTTCTTCGGAAAGAATGTACAGTCCATGTTGAAGTTGGGGCGTGCGCAAGGCGTAGCAATGGCAGCTGCTTTGAGCAGGGATATTCCCATTACGGAATATGCTCCTTTAAAAATAAAGATGGCCATCACCGGAAACGGACAGGCATCCAAGGAACAGGTGGCGGACATGTTGCAGCGTATGCTGCATTTTCCTAAAGAGGATATGCCTACTTTTATGGATGCAACGGACGGGCTTGCTGCTGCCTATTGTCACTTTCTGCAGATGGGGCGTCCCACGGTGGAGAAAGGCTATCATGGCTGGAAAGACTTTATTGCCAAAAATCCGGATAAGGTGAAGAAGTGATAAGAATTGAAATGTAGAATCTAAAAATAATATCATGAAATTGAATGAACTTGCTATCATTGGAGTGGCCGCAACGACGGTTGTAAGCTGCACTCCCGCGAAGACGGAGTATGCTTCGTACGAACTTTACCCTGTCCGTTCGGGTAGTCTGACAGAGATGGAATATACACCTGCTGCCACGCAATTCACATTGTGGGCACCTACGGCGGATGAAGTTCGCCTGATGTTGTTCGAAGCAGGAGACGGAGGGCATGCCTATGAAACTATTTCAATGGAATCCTCTGAAGAAGGAACTTGGAAAACTAAAGTTGAAAAGGACTTGATAGGTAAATTCTACACATTCAATGTGAAAATCAATGATAAGTGGTTGGGGGACACTCCGGGTATCAATGCCAAAGCTGTAGGGGTGAATGGAAAGCGTGCCGCCATCATCGACATGAAATCCACGGACCCCGAAGGATGGGCAGATGATAAACGTCCGGCATTGGCCTCTCCTGCCGATGTGATTCTTTATGAAATGCACCATCGTGATATGTCCATCGACCCGTCGTCGGGTATTGAGCATAAAGGAAAGTTCCTGGCATTGACAGAACAAGGAACGGTAAGTCCCGACAAGCTGGCAACCGGCATTGACCATCTGAAAGAATTGGGAGTGACACATGTACATCTCCTTCCGTCTTATGACTATGCCTCCGTTGATGAGACAAGGCTGGACGAGAACAAGTATAATTGGGGATATGATCCGCAGAACTACAATGTGCCTGACGGCTCTTATTCTACCGACCCCTACAAACCGGATGTTCGTATCCGGGAATTCAAGCAGATGGTGCAGGCTCTGCACAAAGCAGGTATCCGTGTTGTTCTGGATGTGGTGTATAACCATACTTTCAATACATCCGACAGTAATTTTGAACGTACAGTGCCGGGATACTTTTACCGTCAGCGACCGGACGGAACGTATGCAGACGGTTCGGCTTGTGGCAATGAAACTGCCAGCAACCGTCCGATGATGCGTAAATACATGATAGAGTCTGTATTACATTGGATTAATGAATATCACATTGACGGATTCCGTTTTGACTTGATGGGTATCCATGACATCGAGACAATGAACGAAATCCGTAAGGCGGCAACGTCTGTAGATCCGACTATATTTATATATGGTGAAGGATGGGCGGCATCGGCTCCACAGATGGCGGAAGATTCTCTGGCAATGAAAGCCAATACTTATAAGATGCCGGGTGTTGCTGCTTTCTCTGACGAAATGCGTGATGCTTTGCGCGGTCCGTTCAATGACAATCATCAAGGTGCTTTCCTTGCCGGATTGCCGGGAGGAGAGGAGAGCATAAAGTTTGGTATTGTAGGAGCCATCAGGCATCCGCAAGTAAATAATGACTCTGTGAATTATAGTAAGGCTCCGTGGGCGGAACAACCTACACAGATGATCAGCTATGTTTCCTGCCATGATGATATGTGCTTGGTGGATAGGCTGAAAGCAAGTATCCCGGGTATTACTCCCGTAGAATTGGCAAAGCTTGACAAACTGGCGCAAACAGCCGTATTCACTTCCCAAGGTGTACCGTTTATTTATGCCGGTGAGGAAGTGATGCGTGACAAGAAGGGAGTACACAATAGTTTTGAGAGTCCCGATTCCATCAATGCGATTGATTGGAGACGAAAGGCGGAGCATGCAGATGTATTTGCTTATTATAAAGGTTTGATACAGCTTCGTAAGAAGCATCCGGCTTTCCGTATGGGTGATGCGGATTTGGTGCGTAAGCATTTGGAATTTCTACCGGTTGACGGCAGCAATGTGGTGGTTTACCGTCTGAAAGAAAATGCCAACGGTGATGCATGGGGAGATATTATAGTAGTCTTGAATGCCCGTAAGGAGCCTGCCAAACTTACCGTACCCGAAGGTAAATATACAGTGGTCTGCAAGGATGGCTTTATCAATGAACAAGGTTTGGGCACACTGTACGGCCCCGAAGTTGTTGTTCCGGCCCAATCGGCACTGATTATGTATAAATGATGATTGGATGATGCAGCAACATACAATACACATAGCGGGGGGCGTAGTACGCAACCCGCTTGTTCGTTTGACAGAGCCTGTCACTCTTGATTTCCTGGCAGGAGAACACATTGCCATTGTAGGACCGAACGGAGCCGGAAAGAGCCTCCTGGTGGATATGCTGACGGGAAAGTATCCTTTGCGTGATGGTGAGCTCACCTATGATTTCTCTCCCTCCCTCACGAAAACTGCCTATGACAATATCAAATACATTGCCTTCCGTGATACTTACGGTTCTGCCGATGCCAATTATTACTATCAACAGCGTTGGAATGCCCACGACCAAGAGGATGCTCCGCTAGTACGCGAAGTGCTGGGAGAGGTAAAAGACGATGCCTTGAGACGGCAGCTATTTGAACTTTTCAGCATAGAGCCGATGCTTGACAAGAAAATCATTCTTCTCAGCAGTGGGGAGCTGCGCAAGTTTCAGTTGACTAAAGCTTTACTGACTGTTCCCCGAATTCTTATCATGGACAATCCTTTCATAGGGCTGGATGCGCCTACCCGTGAACTGCTTTTTAATTTGCTGGATCGGCTTACCCGGCTGGGCGAGTTGCAGATTGTCCTTGTGCTTTCCATGTTGGATGACATACCTTCATTTGTTACACACGTTGTGCCGGTAGAGGAGATGAAGGTGGGCGAAAAGATGGAACGTGAGGAGTATGTGCAGGCATTCTGTGCGGGCAATCAGATGCGTATTCAGGAAGAGGCCGGAGCGTTGGAGGAATTGCAGCGGCGTATTCTCGATTTGCCCTACGAACATGCGAATTTCACTTCGGACGAAGTGGTGAAATTGAACGGGGTTAGCATCCGTTACGATGACCGTACCATTCTGAAGGAGCTGGATTGGACAGTGATGCGTGGTGAGAAGTGGGCGCTGAGTGGCGAGAACGGTGCTGGCAAGTCTACCTTGCTTAGTTTGGTTTGTGCGGATAATCCGCAGTCATACGCCTGCGATATCAGTCTCTTCGGACGGAAGCGCGGAACGGGGGAGAGTATTTGGGAAATCAAGAAACACATTGGTTATGTCAGTCCGGAAATGCATCGTGCTTATCTGAAGAATCTGCCTGCCATAGAGATTGTCGCTTCCGGTCTGCACGACAGCATCGGATTGTATAAACGTCCTCATGCCGAACAGATGTCGGTATGCGAGTGGTGGATGGATATTTTCGGTATTGCAGCCTTGAAAGACAAGCCTTTTCTGCAACTCTCCAGTGGAGAACAGCGTCTGGCATTATTGGCTCGTGCTTTTGTCAAGGACCCGGAACTGCTGATATTGGATGAACCGCTTCATGGACTCGATACATACAACCGCCGTCGGGTCAAGAAGATAATAGAGGCATTCTGCCATCGTCGGGATAAAACGATGATTATGGTAACCCACTATGAGAATGAATTGCCGCAAACAATTACTAACCGTTTATTCTTGAAGCGAAACCGCTGACCGAATAATATTGCGTCAGGGAAAGATAATAAAGGACTAGCGGGAACCATTTATGATGTAAATCGTTATATTTGTAATATCAACCATCTAAACATTTATATCATGAAGTTTTTTATTGATACGGCAAATTTGGAACAGATTCGGGAGGCCTATGACTTGGGCGTACTCGACGGAGTTACCACTAATCCTTCGCTTATGGCAAAAGAAGGTATCAAAGGAGTGGAGAACCAGCGTAAGCACTATGTGGACATCTGTAATATTGTGCAAGGCGATGTAAGTGCCGAGGTGATAGCCACCGACTATGAAGGCATGATTAAAGAGGGTGAAGAATTGGCAGCCTTGAATCCGCATATCGTAGTGAAGGTGCCTTGCATTGCAGAAGGTATCAAGGCCGTTAAATACTTCTCGGGCAAAGGTATCCGTACAAATTGTACTCTGGTATTTTCTGTCGGTCAGGCATTGCTTGCAGCCAAGGCAGGTGCAACGTATGTTTCTCCGTTTGTGGGGCGTCTCGATGATATCTGTGAGGATGGCATTGCATTGGTTGCGAAGATTGTAGAGATGTACCGTTATTATGGATATACCACCCAGGTACTTGCCGCCTCTATCCGTCATACGGCACATATCATGCAGTGTATAGAGGTGGGTGCTGATGTGGCTACTTGTCCGCTTTCGGCCATTAAGGGTTTACTTAATCATCCGCTGACCGATTCCGGTCTGAGGAAGTTCCTTGAAGATTACAAACGCGTGAACGGATAAACTTAAAATATCCTATAAGCCTATCTTTCAATGTAATTATTGACTAATATTGGTGAGAAATAGAATAAAAAGATTTATTTTTGCGCCTTATATTTAGATATACAATAAGGCACCGATGAAAGATAGGCTCATAGGATTTATTAAGACATACTGCTTGTTTGTCTGCATTTTTGTGTTGCAAAAACCACTGTTTATGCTGTTTTACAAATCGCTGTACCCGGATGCCTCGTGTGCGGACTGGTTCAGTGTCATTTGGCATGGGTTACCTTTAGACCTATCTCTGGCTGGTTATCTGACAGCTATTCCCGGTTTTCTTTTCATAACCTCTGTATGGACACTTTCTAAATCCCTTTATCGCATCTGGTGCAGCTATTTCCTCTTCATTTCAGTACTTATCTCCATAATTTTTACTGTCGATTTAGGATTATACGAGTATTGGGGGTTCCGTTTGGATGCTACTCCGTTATTCTATTTCTTTTCCTCCCCTAAAGACGCAGTGGCCAGTGTCAGCATTTGGATGGTGCTGGGGGGAATTGTGGCAATGGCTGTTTATGCTGTCGTGCTGTATGCTGTTTTCTACGGCATCTTGCTGCAGAAGAACCTGTTGCTGCGGATGAAACTGCCTTATCGTCGCCTGAAGGTGTCAGGTATATTGTTGCTGATGACGGGGCTGCTGTTTATTCCTATCCGTGGAGGCTTTACAGTATCTACCATGAATGTGGGGAAAGTCTATTTCAGTGCCGAGCAGCGTCTGAACCATGCAGCTATCAACCCTGCATTCAGTCTGATGGAATCTCTTGCCAAGCAGAAGGACTTTAGCAAGCAATACCGTTTTATGGAAGCTGCGGAGGCCGACCGGCTTTTTAAAGACATGCTTGAACCCGCAGTTGCCGGTGGTCAAACGGAAGAGACGGATTCTGTGCGGCAATCTGCCGATTCGCTGCATACTTTATTCAATACTCAGCGTCCCGATGTACTCTTTGTGATTCTTGAGAGTTTTTCCTCTAGGTTGATGACAGCTTTGGGAGGTGAGCCGAATATTGCCATCCATCTGGATAGCTTGAGTAAGGAAGGGGTGCTCTTTACGAACTTCTACGCCAACAGTTTTCGTACGGACCGTGGACTGGTGGCTATCTTGAGTGGCTATCCTGCCCAGCCCACTACTAGTATTATGAAGTATCCCCGTAAAACGCAGTCCATTCCTGCCATTGCAGGCAGCTTGCGGAAGGCGGGTTATGGTACCAAGTATTATTATGGCGGTGATGCCGACTTTACCAATATGCGTTCCTACCTGATGTCATCGGGCTTTGAAGATATTGTTTCCGACCAGGACTTTCCCGTAACGGAACGTTTAAGTAAGTGGGGGGCGCACGACCATCTCGTATTCAACCGTCTGCTGGAAGACTTGAAAACCGAAGCTGCCGAAGGAACTGCAGAAGAGAAAACTCCTTATTTCCGTGTCTTGCAGACCTCCAGCAGCCACGAGCCTTTTGAAGTACCTTTCCGTCGTCTGGAGAATGACCGGCTGAACGCCTTTGCCTATACGGATAGTTGTGCAGGTGATTTTGTAAGACAGTTCCGTGAGCTCCCCCAGTGGAAGAATACGGTGATTGTGTTTGTTCCAGACCACTTGGGAGCTTATCCCGAACATATCGACAATTTGTCGGTAGAACGCTACCGGATACCTCTGTTGATGGTGGGCGGTGCCATCCGAGAGCCGAGGCGCATTGACGTCTATGGCTCGCAACATGACATTGCAGCCACGTTGCTGGCCCAATTGGCGCTGCCCCATGAAGAGTTTGTTTTCAGTAAAGATATGCTTAATCCCGCTTCCCCTCATTTCGCGTTCTTTACCGTACCCGATGCTTTCGGTATGGTGACAGCGGACAACCAGGTGATATTCAATTGCCAGGCAGGTGCTGTGGTAGTGGATGAGGGCACGGCAAAGGGAAAGAACTTGCCGTTGGGCAAAGCCTATCTGCAGAAATTGTATGACGATATAGCAAAAAGATAGAGGAAGATAATTAAAGTATAAGAGTATAAAGTATGACAGCACTTATGGATGCCTTGCAAGGGGCGATAGATATAGACACAAACATATTCCTTTTCATCAATGGGATGCACAACACCTTTTTCGATTACTTTATGAGTGCCTACAGCGGTAAGTGGGTCTGGGTGCCGATGTATGCTGCCATTTGGTATGTGATGCTGCGCAACTTCCATTGGAAAGTGACTTTGTGCTGCATGGTCGGTCTGGCACTCGTAATTACCATTGCCGACCAGACGGGGGCAACATTGATACGCCCGTATGTGGAACGCCTTCGTCCCGCCAATCTGGAAAATCCCATATCCGACATGGTGCATATCGTAAACGGACATCGAGGAGGGCGTTATGGATTCCCCTCCTGTCATGCTGCCAATACTTTTGGCCTGGCATTCTTTGTCTGGTTTCTTTTCCGTAAACGATGGCTCACTGTGTTTATGATGGGATGGGCGTTGCTGACCTGCTATTCACGTGTCTACTTGGGAGTGCATTATCCGGGCGATCTCATCGCGGGAACATTGGTTGGATTGATTGCCGCATACATTGTATATCGCCTTTTCCTGAAAGTCAGCGGGTATAAGACCATGAAGAAAGTCCCCCATATTTATGCTCCCATATTTATGCTCCCATATTGGTGGGCGGATTGACGATAGTTGGGATATTGATATATTCCACGGTGATGATATTGCAGGCTCAGAACTGATGATTTATCGTCACCATTGCTTCCCTCGGACGTATATTTAGTCGTGAAGTGTAGCTTTGCGTGGTGGAATACGTTGTGTAAGCATACTCTTTTTTGTTGAACAGGTTGTTGAGGCTTGCTTCCAATCTCCATTTTTTTCTTTTATAGATAAGGGATGCATCTGCGAACACGGTGTTGAGATGTGCGTCCCCTCCTAAGTCATTCCGGTAATGCTCGCCGGATAGCCGTAGGTCTACCTGCCCGATACTGAATGTGAGATGTAGCCGTTGTACGAAGTCCAGTAACGGGGTGAGACGGGTATCACTTCCTATCTTACTGCCGCCATAGCCTAATGTGGCATGATATTCCGCTTCAAAAACATCTGCGGGAGACCAGATTATTTTAGGCTCTGCTTTCAGATAATCATAACGATAGGTCTGCAGAAGACTTTGCCGGTTACCCTCGCTGTCAGCCAGGCGGGTAAGCTGTTCGCCACTGCTGCGACTGAGTAGTAGGGTGAGTGAGGTTTTCAAATGCCAGTCGTATATACCTTTGGACAAAGTACTGCTGAGATTCCAGCTATCGTTATGGTTCGGTAGTTCACGACGAGTGTAGACAATGGCATTTTCGGAAACACTCTGTTCGAAAAGAGTATTCCGGTTGCTGCGGCTGTAGGTTAGTGCGGCAGTGATGAAAAATTCCTGTACAGTGTTTTTGTACTCTCCGTAGAGATTGTAGGTTTGCGTGAGGCTGGTAGGGAAAAGTCCGTTGCCGTCTCGCCAGGTGCGGTAATCAGTTTGGTAGAGTCCCGGATACAAGTCGGAGAAGTCTTCTGCCGAGCGTTTCAGACTGCCATAAAGGGAGAACGTCCAATGATAATCCAGTTTATAGCGCAAATACATGGACGGATTGAAGAACAGGAACGAACGCTGTTGTGAGAAATACCGATCTGCTTTCAGAGGAAGCGAAAGTGTAGCCAGCCATTTTCCACGTTCCAGCTGGAAGTAGGGGGTAATATGCAATGACAGATGCGAAGCATTGAAATCATTGGGCTGTCTTGTCGGAGTATATTTCAGGGTAGCCCGTTCTCCTTGTATTCCTGCCTTATATTGTTGGGTAAATCCATCATACTTTCGTAGATATGCGGCACTGTTATCTGTGTAGAAGTTGTGCTGGTTGAATTTACTTTTTCCTTCTTCGAGTAGTAAGGATGCAGGCTGGTAAGCATACTGTGTCGTCGAACGAAATTCCCAGGTTCCGCTTTCCCGGTTTCGGATAAGATTGAAGTAGTTTCCGGCACTTAGCTGTGACGTTTGCAGAGTTTGTCCCAGTTCCTCCGAACGTCCGCGATTTATTTCTCCGTCTACGGTGAAGCGGTTGGATATATAATTCCGGCTGCTGTTATCTTCATAACGCAGTTCCAGATTAGCGATGTCACTTCTCAGACGATAATGGTAGGTTTCGTCTATTTGTATGGTATCTGTCGGTTGATAATAGATTTGGGTATTTCCCCGTTGCTGTTGGATTAGCTCATGAGTATATCCGGCTTGCAGGCGTAAGCTGCGGTCATCATTCCATTTGTACATACGGTTGCCGTTCAGGGTGTGGGTTTCATTGAATAATAAGCGATTCTTGTCTAATGGTGCGCTGATGCCCGGCTGGGAGAGAAAACCGGAAAGCGGAACTTGTTGCTGGCCATTTCCGGTCAGTTTGGTTTGCTCGTTGCTGAGGTCCTTGCCATTGTTATTCGTCTTGTAATTATAGACACTCTGTTTTCCTTTACCCAGTTGAAGGGCATTCAGTCTGCCTTCCCACAGGATTTTGTTGTTGTCACTCCATCCGGTTCCCAGAGTACCGTTTGCTATCCATTGATCGCGTGCTTTCGGATCGAGTTTTAGGTTTAATGCCACTTCGTCGGAATTGATTTTTCCTTTCAAGGCCTTTACTGACTGATAGTTCTCCATGATTTCCGCACTCTTTACGGCTTTGGCGTTCAGATTGTTGTTGATTTGGTTATAACGTCCGCCTGTCACGTCCATTCCTTCCACAAAGTAGTGGTCGATGGCTTTCCCTTTATACTTAACCTGTCCGTTTTCATCTACATCCACGCCCGGAAGTTTCTTCAATACATCCTTTATGTGCACATCTTTAGATGAAGCAAACTGTGCCAAGTCATATCTCACCGTATCTTTTCGGGTATTGATACGTCCGGGACGTATTTGTACTTCTTTTAATACGATGGCTTCCGGTTGTAGGCTGAGATTCAGGATTCCTGCCGCATTGATATTCCGCATTTCTCTCTTATAGCCTAACAAAGAAATATTGAGTTGTAGCATTCCGCTATGCTTCCACGGCAAAGAAAATTGTCCTTTGGCATCGGTCAATGCATAGTCTATCGTTGTGTTTCCGCGTAATACACTAATCATTACAGCTTCCAGCGGTTGATTGGTTTCTGCATCTGTTATCTTGCCGCTCAACGTCTGGGCGTAGGTAGGCGACAAGAAACTAAAGAGAAACAGGAAAAATAGAATGATAGTTTTTTTATTCATACACTGCAATAATTGATTGTTTGGCAATTGAAGTTTGTTGAAATTTTTATACGATTATGGTGATTTCGTAATTTATTGATTATCAATGCGTAAAAAGAGGATGTTTAAGTATACGACTGAATGGCATTCACTATACGACTGAATGGCATTCACTATACGACTGAATAGGGTTCAGTATACGACTGAAATGCATTCAGTATGCGATAGATTTCACGAATGCTTACGGGTGTGGAGAAATATTATCGTTCCAGTGGATTATAAGGAACGTTTTTCGGGTTCTTGGTTGCATTGCCGTGTTCATCACTAACCTTAACGGTGACGTTCGGCATGCTTCCGGTGATAAATCCTACCGGATCGGCATAATAACGTTCGTGCACTTTGTTGTATGCTTTGCGGTTCATCGGTTCGTGCTTCTTTCCGTCGAAAAGTATCGGCCGATATGTGTGGCATTGCTCTACACCTGTGGCAGTGAATGAATAATGCCCTTCACTGTCTTCGGCTTTCAGTATCAGTCCGGGCAGTCCGCAAAGCTTCCATGGACCTTCGCTTATGGGTATTTCTGCAGTAAACCATGCCGTCCATGTACGGCCTTTTAATTGACATTCGGCTTTGCTGCAAAGGTAGGAGAGGACACTATCGTTTTCTGCCAGTATCTTCCACTGCGGACGTTCATCCGTTTCTTCGCAACGCAGGCGGGATATGCCTGCCACTTCATCGAGAGTCGTTACTTTTCCGGCAGGATAACCTCTGAAGGTTCGTTCGCTCAGTTTGCTTGTTCCGTATTGTTTCAGATGTTCATTAATCGTTTCCTGCGAGGCTTTATTGGCGAAGTCTACTGCCAGTACAGAGTCGCAAACATACTTGGTGTAACTGTAGAACTTAGAGAGATTTTTACCGACTTCCAGCATCATGGTTTCTTCCGTAACATTTTCCGGCTTTTCCGTATTACTGATACAGCGCGTTTCATATTGCACAAGGATTTGTGCTTCACCGATGGTATCATTCTGTATTTTCGTTCCATCAGAAACGATGATTTGTGCCTTCGCTTGTGATGCGAACAATATGGCGAGACACAGATTGAGGAAAATAATTCTTGCACTCATAGTTTTTACATTTTTAGAGGTTTTACATATTGCTTCCAGCGATTATTGTACTGCAAAACTATGCGGATTTTGCTTCAGAAGAGGCTGAAAGTTATTACTGAAATATTACTCAATGCATAATATCTGCCTCGCACGTACCTATATTTGCAAGCTAACTTCTACCTTTGCCGGTACTAAATGAAAGTCTTTCTAAGTGAGACTAAAAAAGAACAATTATGGAACAACGGATTAAGATCGTTTGGATATTCTCCATCGCATCGATACTGCTTATTACCTGCGGACAGGTCTACTGGTTGCGTAATCAGTATCAGTATATGAATGATGAACAAATCAATGGTATTTATGATTGCATCTTGCAGACCACCCAACAGTATGACTCTATCCGTACTCCCCAACCCAAAAAGGTGCTTAGCAATACCAATATGTTCTTCTATCACCTGAGCAAATCCATTGATTTGGAAAAGCGGACCACTATCGACGAATTAATTTTGGGTGTTCTGAAAGGGCGGGACTTGGAGAGCTTGGGCCAAAAGAATATAGAAACTCTCAAAATAGAGCAGCAGGACTCTGCCAGTACAGATGATAAAGAGAGAGAGGCAAAGCGTAGGAAATGGGCATTGGCGTTAGACACCCTTTTGCCGGAAGAGCGGCTCATTGCGAAGGATTCATTCAAAATCAATATGTCCGATAAAGATGCTCCTAATTTGAACTCTATTATTAATCTTTATCGTTTGGAGTTGGATGTGCCTTTTGCGTTGCAGCAATTTGATTCCTTGCTTGCCATACGTTTGGACGAACAAACGTTTACTACGCATCTGGTGGTTTCCGAAGATTCCATTTACCAGTGGAATGCGGAACTGAAACGGCAAGGTACATTGTTCAATCCATATATAGAAGTAATGTATCCTTATAATCCCCTGAAACGCCAGTTTGTGCTTGTTTCCGTGAAGGTTTCACCTCATGTGGTACTTGTGCGTATGGGTTGGCAGTTAGTGGGCAGTACATGTCTGATATTTCTGCTGGGGCTTTGTCTGCTGTTTCAGATAAAAACCATCTTGAAGCAACGGCGGATAGACGAACTGCGAAAAAGCTTTGTAAACACTATGATACATGAACTGAAACGTCCCGTCCAGGCTCTGAAAATGTGTATCGCCTTTCTCAATGACAAGTCTATGCGAACAGATGAGAAAGCGATGGATGAAGTGATTCACGATTCCATGTCCGAGCTGGATAACTTGTCGGCCTATCTTTCAAAACTACGTGATATGACGCGTGCCGATGATGAACACACGCAGCTTTCCGTCCGTACATTTGATATAAAGACGAGTTTGGAAAAGCTTGTCCGGCTTTACCATGTTCCTGAGGGTAAGGATGTTGCTATTGAAACCCATTTCAGTTCGGAGACTCTGGTAACGGCAGACCCGGTGCATGTTTCTAATATTATCAGTAATTTGATAGAGAACGCCGTAAAGTATTCGGGCAAGTCTGTGCATATTGTTGTAGATTGCCTTTTGCAGGATCACCAATTGACGATACGGGTGTCTGATGATGGCATCGGCATTCCGGTTTCCGAACAGAACCGTGTATTCGATAAGTTCTATCGGGGCAGTAATCTTCCCGACCGTTCGTTGCCCGGCATTGGTCTGGGGTTGAGCTATGTAAAGTTGCTGGTAGAGGCGCATCATGGAAGCATTTCTTTAAATAGTCAGGCAGGCAAGGGAACAATGATTGAAATTAATATTCCCCAATAAGTCCGTGCTAACCCGCATAATCCTTACTCTAAAATAACCAATGATATGAAAGCCTTGAAAATACTTTTTGCCGATGATGATTTGAAATATTCAATGCTGCTGAAGCGCTTTCTTGAGAAGGAAGGCTATGAAGTGACTTATGCCGGAAACGGGAAAATTGCTCTGGAACAATTTCCGCTCATAAAGCCTGATTTGGTATTGCTCGATATCAATATGCCCGGTTACAATGGCTTTGAAGTGGCTGAACGCATCCGCGAGATGGATAAACACGTCCTGATCTTTTTCCTTTCCGACCGTAGCGATAAGGCCGACCGCCTGCAAGGATTCCAACTGAAGGCGAACGATTATCTTGCCAAACCTTTCTATCCGGAAGAGCTGACAGCGCGTATCCGCGAGCGTTTCACTTCGCAGTTGTCCGGCGTGGCGGAGGATGAGATGTATGCTTTCGGCCATTCCGTATTCAATTACAGTACGAACGAGATTCGTACGGGAAATAGTAAGGTGCTGATTACTTCCCGTCAAGCCGATATCCTTCGCTTGCTTGCGCTGAATGTGAATAAGACTGTCAGTCGCGATACGTTGCTGGATGCTGTGTGGGGCACTGCCTCGTATGCCAACTCCCTTGCCTTGAATGTACAGATGTCCTATCTGCGGCGGTCGCTAAAAAACGACCCGAGCGTGAGGATTGAGTCGTTGATGAAAAAAGGGTATATGCTTGCCGTTCTCTGAAAACATCTTTATCTTTGGATTGTTATACAAACAAGACACTTCAAAAAAAAGAGAGCTTATGATGAGTTTAGGAGGATGGATGAATAAAGTCCTGATAGGTTGGGGGATAGACCCGAAGTTTGCCGATATGTTTGACGAGACGATTATTGCACTGCTGATGGTGGGGCTTTCGATAGGGCTGGACTATTTGTGCCAGGCAATCTTCGTTGGCGGTATGAAGCATTATACCCGGCGCTCTCCCCATCAGTGGAATACGTTGCTGATGAAACGCAGGGTGATACACCATTTGATACATATTCTGCCGGGAATCCTCATCTACTACCTGCTGCCCATGGCCTTTGTGCGTGGAAAGGAGATGCTTGAGTTCTCACAAAAGGTGTGTGCTGTCTATATCATTGTGGCGGTGCTGCTTACTATCAACGGCTTGTTGCTGGTGATGCTCGATGTTTATAACATGAAGGACAAGCAGAAGAACCGTCCGCTGAAAGGCTTCGTGCAGGTATTGCAAGTGCTACTGTTTTTTATCGGAGGCATCATAGTGGTTTCAGTGCTGATAGGCAAGTCTCCTATGACCTTGTTTGCCGGTCTGGGCGCATCTGCGGCTGTACTGATGCTGGTATTTAAGGACAGCATTCTGGGGTTTGTAGCCGGCGTGCAGCTCTCTGCTAACGACATGTTGCGGATAGGGGACTGGATAGCGCTGCCGGGTGGCGTTGCCAATGGAGTTGTAGAGGAGATTACGCTGAACACGGTCAAGATACGCAACTGGGACGAAACCATCTCGACCGTACCGCCGTATACCCTGGTGAACAACTCCTTCCAGAACTGGCGCGGCATGCAGGAAAGTGGCGGGCGACGGGTAAACAAGAATATCTTTCTGGATATGACTACCTTGAAGTTCTGCACTCCGGAAATGCTGGATAATATCCGCAAGGAAGTCCCCTTGATGGCCGACTATCAGCCTGCAGAAGGAGAGGTGCCAACCAATGCGCAGCTCTATCGTATCTACATCGAACGCTATTTGTGCAGCCTGCCGGTGGTGAACCAGGAGATGGACTTGATTATCAGCCAGAAGGAACCCACGACGTATGGGGTACCCATCCAGGTATATTTCTTCTCTCGCAACAAGGTATGGAAAGAGTACGAGCGCATTCAGTCCGACATCTTCGACCACTTGCTGGTGATGGTACAGAAGTTTGACTTGAAACTGTATCAGTATTCCGACTAATATATCAACCGGAACTCCGCATATACAGGCAAGTGGTCGCTGTATCCTCCTTGATACTTCATCCCGTAGTAGGTGCGGAAGGGTTGCTGCCCTCCGTATTTCTTGTCTCTTGTCAGTAGGAAGGGCAGGCAGAATACGTCTGCCTTCGCTTCCTCTGTATATAGCGGTGCGTGTTCTTGCAGCAGCGTACCCGATACGATGATGTGGTCCAGCAGTCCCCATTCTCCTTGATACTTGTAGCTGCCGAAGTGCTTGCGTGTCTTGGTTTTTCTTGCCAGTAGATGGTAAAGTTTTTGTGGATGTAGAGAGTCTTGCAATGTTGACGGTGATGCTGCCTCCAACACCTCCTTTACCGATTTATTCTCCGGATAATCGTTGAAATCCCCTAAAAGGACTATTTGCGGATGTTGGCGTATCGTGTATAGGCTGTCTATGGCATGCTTCACCTTTCGGGCAGCCAGTAGCCGGTAGGGTTCAGACTCTCTTGCCCCTCCCGAACGGGATGGGAAGTGAGCTACCAGTACATCAAGCGTATCCCGGTTCAGCAACAATCCGCTGACGTGAAGAATGTCCCGTGTGGAACGGCTATTCTTCCGGGGCTTGTCTACGGGGAGGCTCTGATAGGAAAGCAGTTTGAAAAGATTACGTTGATACAACAGCGCTACGTCGATGCCGCGTTTGTCGGGAGATTGTGTCATCACATACCGGTAGTCTGCTTCGCGCAAGGCAGAGTAGCGGGTAAGGTCGCGCATCACACTGTCATTCTCCACCTCACACAAGGCAACAAGGGCAAGCGGCGTCCATCCTCCGGTGGCGATGATGACGCGGGCTATATTATCCAGTTTCTTTCTGTATTTAGAGTAGTTCCAATGCCGGGTGGCATCCGGCAGGAACTCGTAGTCATTCTTTAGTGTGTCATGTCGGGAATCGAATAGGTTTTCTACATTGTAGCTTACTATCCGAAACGTGAGGGTATCTCTTCCTTCTTGCCCGTACAGACTGATGTACGGGCAGAGAAGGAAGAGTATAACTCCTATCTTATGGATAACGTTCATACAAACTATTCCCGTTCCCCTTTAAGGAACGCGGGATATTTATTTCACCGGAATGTGCTTCAGTATATCCAGCAGATGGTCCCAGAACTTCTGTACGGTAGGAATCAGCATCCGTTCGTCGGGAGAGTGCACACCCTGCAGGGTAGGTCCGAAGGAAATCATGTCCAGTGCCGGGTATTTGTCAAGGAACAGTCCGCATTCCAGACCTGCATGGATAGCTTTTACCTTGGCATCTACACCGAACAAACGTTTGTAGGACTCAACAGCCACTTCCAGGATTTCTGAATGCGGGTTGGGCTTCCAGCCCGGATATCCGTCGCCGAAAGATACGGCTGCTCCACCCATTTCGAATACAGTACGCACCATATTGGCAATGTCTTGTTTGGAGGAGGCGGTAGAGCTGCGCTGGCTGGTCTCGATACGGATGATATGGCCGGATTTCATCTTTACGGAGGCCAGATTGGTGGAGGTTTCCACCAGCCCCGGAATGTCTTGGCTCATGGCATACACACCGTGAGGTGCGGCATAGATGGTTTGCAGCAAGCGCTTGGCGGTATCTTTGTCAATGGCTTTGGGACGGGCTGCTTCCGATTCGAGTACGAATTGGAGGTCCGGGTCAACGACGGCATATTCTGCCTCCACTTCGGCGGCAAAGACATTCAAGTCTGTGCGCAGGGCATGCTTGTCGGCATCGGGTATGGCAATTACCGCGTGTGCTTCGCGGGCAATGGCGTTGCGCAGGTTACCACCGTCTATTTCGCAAAGGTACATGTCGTACTTCTGGGATGCCTGGCTCAGGAAGCGGTTCAGCAGCTTGTTGGCATTGCCGCGCCCCAGGTGTATGTCGCCGCCGGAGTGTCCGCCTTTCAGCCCCTTTATCTGCACTTTGCAGCAGAAATATCCTGCCGGTACGTCCACTTCCCGGTAGGTGAATTCGGCAACGGAATCTATACCGCCTGCACAGCCGATGAAGAGCTCGCCTTCATCTTCGGAATCGAGGTTCAACAGAATGTCTCCGTTCATGAAGCCTTCTTTCAGGGCGAAGGCACCGGTCAGTCCGGTCTCCTCGTCCACGGTGAAGAGGCATTCGATAGGACCGTGCTCGATGCTGTCGTCGGCAAGGATAGCCAGTTCGGTGGCTACACCGATGCCGTTGTCGGCTCCCAAGGTTGTACCTTTGGCTTTCAGCCATTCACCGTCAATTTCGGTTTCGATAGGGTCGGTCAGGAAGTCGTGCTTCACGTCGTTGTTCTTTTCACATACCATGTCGATGTGCGATTGAAGTACGACAGTCTTGCGGTTTTCCATACCCGGAGTAGCGGGTTTCTTTATCAGAACGTTTCCGGCTTCGTCCACCTTCGTTTCCAACTTATGTTTTTCTCCGAATGCTTTTAAGTAAGCAATGATTTTCTCTTCCTTCTTCGAAGGGCGCGGCACTTGGCAGATTTCCTCAAAATAGTGAAATACACCAGCCGGTTTCAAGTCTTTTTTTTCCATAATTATCTGAATTAGCGGCTGCCTTACATGTGTTTATGCAGCCTTCATTATCAATTGTCAAATATCAATTCTCCATTAAATTAACCACTTATTGCTAAATATGGTTAAATTGATTGACTATTTTATTCCCCTTTCTCTTTTTTTAGAGTAAAAAAGGCGAGTTAGTCCAACCAAAGCCCTATATTTGCACCCACAAAAATAGTAAAAACACTATTTTCATGTAACAAAATTAATGGAAATGCTTGATACAATATTGATAACTCTGTTAATAGTTGCTATTTGCATTGTTTTATTGGGTGTGAAGGTCTTTTTTGTGAAAGGCGGGAGATTCCCTAACGGGCATGTCAGTGGCAATAAGGCAATGCGCGATAGAGGTATCGGTTGCGTGCAGTCGCAGGATAGGGAAGCGCAACGCAAGTCCCGTTTTTCCATTGATGAATTGGAAAAAGCCTTAAATGATAGTATGAACTAATTTTAAAAAACAATATTTATCAATTATGAAGAGATTAAACTACCTCATGAACGGTCTGGCAGCTCTCGCACTGATCGTTTTATTTGCTCAATGTGCCGGCAATACTGATAAACAGACAACAAGCGCTCCTGCACAAGCCGGCGGATTATCGGAAATGAAAATTGCTTATGTTGAAATAGATACGCTTTTGGCAAAATACAACTATTGCATAGACTTGAATGAGGCTATGGTGAAGAAGGGCGAGAATGTCCGTCTGACATTGAACCAGAAAGCCAGCGAACTGGAGAAGCAGAAGCAGGAATTCCAGACAAAGTATCAGAACAACGCTTATCTTTCTCAGGAGAGAGCGCAGCAGGAATACAACCGCATTGCAAAGTTGGAGCAGGATTTGCAGAACCTGAGCAACAAGCTGCAGTCTGAGCTGATGAGTGAGAATGAAAAGAACAGCCTGCAACTGCGTGATTCTATCAATGCTTTCCTGAAGGAGTACAATAAGACAAAAGGTTACAGCATGATTATCAGCAATACGGGTTTTGACAACCTGCTCTATGCAGACAGTGTCTATAACATCACCCGTGAGATTCTGGATGGTCTGAATGCAAGATACTCTTCTCCGGTGAAGAAATAATATTTATCCTATGATATAAAAAAGGATGTGCTGAAAAGTACATCCTTTTTTTATAGGCCTCTCCCTCGCCCCCTCCCCCGTAGGGAGGGGAGTTTTGAAGTTGCTCTTGTTTGTATTTTGTAGGACTATCTCTGTCCCCCTCCCTACGGGGGAGGGGCTAGGGGAGAGGCTTTTAATGCTCCGATTGTACGCTTTACCCGCTCCGCAGTAGTGATGGTGTGTGTGTATTCATCAATATGTACCGTTCCTCCCATAGAGACGGCGGAATTATGATAGAGCATGGAGCTCTCGATATTTTCCCTGGCGGAGAAATGAAATTCGCGGATGCCGGTTTCTCGGGCAATGTGGGCTATGTTGGCTTCATTCACCCCACAGCCTGCCAATAGGATGATTCGGTCTGATGCTTGTTGTTGGAGTTCTTTCAGAAGGGGAATGCCTCGCTCTGCTGTAGGTTGCTGTCCGGAAGTTAGGATGCGGTTGCATCCTAATGCGATAATATCTTCTATTGCTTTTTGTGGATTTCTGCATACATCGAAAGCACGGTGGAAGGTGACGGACATCCCTTGTGAGGCTTTCATAAGCTGCTCCATCAATGGAATGTCTACATCTCCTTCTGCCGTCAGGCAACCGAACACGACTCCGTCAGCGCCTAGGCGGCGGGCATTCTCTATGTCTTTCAGCATGATGCGCTGTTCGGTGGAGGAGTAAAGGAAGTCTCCTCCACGGGGACGGACAATGATATGCAATTTGGTCTGCTGCAATACTTCCCGTGCGATGAGGATATCGCCGTATGAGGGGGTTGTCCCTCCCTCGGGGATGCCTGCGCATAGTTCCACCCGGTCTGCTCCGCCGGCTTGTGCGGCAATACAACTCTCTACGGAGTTGGCACAAACTTCAAACTGATAATCTTTCATTTTGTAAAGTTATGGTTGTGGTGCAAAAATAAGAAAAGGGTGAATACGAATTCACCCTTTTCTGCATTTATTTTCTTTTCTGATGTTACTTTGCGTAGCTCACCGCACGTGTCTCACGGATAACGGTAATCTTCACCTGACCCGGATAAGTCATTTCGTCCTGAATCTTCTTGGCGATTTCACCGGAAAGGTTCTCCGTCTGCTTGTCGTCAATCTTGTCTGCACCGACAATGACACGCAACTCACGGCCTGCCTGGATGGCATATGTCTTTGTCACTCCCGGATAGGACATGGCCAGTTGCTCAAGGTCGTTCAGGCGCTTGATGTATGCTTCTACAATTTCGCGGCGTGCTCCCGGGCGTGCTCCTGAAATGGCATCGCATACTTGTACGATGGGGGCCAGCAGGCTGGTCATTTCCACTTCGTCGTGGTGGGCACCGATGGCGTTGCAGATGTCCGGCTTTTCCTTGAACTTTTCCGCCAGCTTCATACCATAGAGTGCATGCGGCAATTCCGGTTCCTCATCGGGTACCTTGCCTATATCATGCAGCAGTCCGGCACGTTTTGCTTTCTTCGGGTTGAGTCCCAGCTCTGATGCCATCACAGCGCAAAGATTGGCTGTCTCGCGTGCATGCTGCAAAAGGTTCTGGCCGTATGAAGAACGGTATTTCATCTTACCGATAATGCGGATAAGTTCCGGATGCAGACCGTGGATGCCCAGGTCGATAGTAGTGCGTTTACCGGTTTCGATGATTTCCTCTTCTACCTGCTTGCGTACTTTGGCAACTACCTCTTCGATACGTGCCGGGTGGATACGTCCGTCTGTTACCAACTGGTGCAATGCCAGGCGTGCAATCTCACGGCGAACCGGGTCGAAAGCTGACAATACGATAGCTTCCGGAGTATCGTCTACCACAATTTCCACACCGGTGGCAGCTTCCAGGGCGCGGATGTTGCGGCCTTCGCGACCGATGATACGTCCCTTGATTTCATCTGATTCGATGTGGAATACAGTTACCGAGTTTTCAATGGCTGTTTCCGTAGCCACGCGCTGGATGCTCTGTATCACGATGCGCTTGGCCTCTTTGCTTGCCGTCAGCTTGGCGTCGTCCATGATGTCGTTAATGTAGGACTGGGCCTGCGTTTTGGCTTCTTCCTTTAGGGATTCTATCATGCGCTCTTTGGCTTCTTCGGCAGAAAGTCCGGAAATGGCTTCCAGCTTTTCTATTTCCTGGCGCTGCATGTGCTCCAGTTCTTCTTTCTTCTTGTCTACGATGGACAGTTGGGCTTCCAGATTTTCTTTCACGGCTTCTGCTTCCATTTTCTTGCGCTGGATTTCTTCCTGGCGTTGGTTCAGTACCAATTCACGTTGTTTCAGCTTGTTTTCTGCCTGCTGTATCTTTTGGTTACGTTGGGCCACTTCTTTTTCCAAGTCTGCCTTCTTGTTCAGGAATTTTTCCTTTACTTCCAGCAACTTATTTTTCTTAATCACTTCCGCTTCCGCTTCCGCATCTCTCAGGATACCGTCGTATTTGTTTTTCAGCCCGTGCTTGAAGAACAAGTACGAGGCAAACCCTCCGACAATGAAGCAGGCAATGGATAATACTATTGTAACTACTGTCATTTTATTAATTTGTTTTTAGTATATAAATAAAAAAGCACTGCATAAAAGCTTGCTTTGATGAAGGGCAAACTTTTGTACAGTGCGCGAATTTCTCTCTTTTACCGACCCGACGGAGGGATTGCAGCTTATTGTTCCTTGAAATAGGTCTCCAATACCTCTGTCAGTTCCTTTATTTTAGCGGTATAGGGTTCAGTATCATTACGGTCCTTCAACTGAAGGTTTTCTAAAGCGAACTGATAGGCCACCATGGCTATAATTCTCTCTAGAGACACATTCTGATAATGCTCCCGATACGCATTGAGCCTGATATCTACCTGCTTGGCGGCTTCTCTTACCATTTCCTCGTCCTCACGGTTGATTGTGAGAGGGTAGGAGGCTCCTGCCATCTGCAGGTTTATCTTTATCTTATCGTTCATACATCCTCTTCTCTTTATTCATTCAACAAAGCGATGCATTTATCGACTTCACGCACTAATTTGGACAATCGCAGTTTCGTCTCTTTCACGTCACTGCCGTTAAGGCTGATTGTCGTAGCTGTTTTTAGGTTCGTGTAGTTAAGTTCCAGTTCCCGGTATTCAGCTTGTACCTTCCCGTATTCCTCCTCTTTGGCTTCAAGAAGTTGCTTTAGCTCAGCATTTTCGCGTTTTAATTCATCGTGCAGATAGATTAAATGCCGCAGTCTGGCTTCAAAGGTACTTAATAGCTTCTTTTCTTCGTCTGTCATCACTACACCAAAATTGTACACAAAAATACGATTTACTTGGAGATTACAAAAACTTTTCGGAGAAAATGTGTTGTAGAAGTGCCGAAATAACCGAAATGGCCTATGAAAGCTTGGTTTCGGGGGATTGAAAAGGGGCGGACTGTTTATCAAAAGATAGGATATGTGGATAGGTGTGGGACTATTGGTTTTCTGCAAGGATTCTCTTCCTTTCTTTTCAAACGCTTAGTATTTCTGTTGCTAACTATTAATCGTCCGACAGTTGTTGAATTATCGTCCAACAACTGTCGGATGATAATTAGACATATGTCGGACGATAATAAAACGGTTATCGGACGATTAATAGTTAGTAAGGCAGGAATTACTTTTTGCTGTTTCCGGAACTACTGCTTGGGAATGATTGGAATAATCTATAGTAAAGGAGGATGCAAAGAAATAAATAAAATAATTTATATAATAGTTTGGTTTATAAAATAAACTAATTATATTTGCAACATCTTAGATTGTCAATCGGGGAATATGTGCTGAAATGAATAAGAATTTAACTGATTAAAGATTATGGAAGATAAGATATTTGATATGGGGAAGCAGAAGCCGGTTGCCGGAGTGGTACGGGATAGTTGGCAGCATCAGCTTTGGTGGATATTTACTGTACTAACGGTGATGTGTTTGTATTGGCTTTCCAATATCGTGTTGTGGGTTCCCTGGAGTCATAGCCCCCGGTTGGGTATGTTGCTGATGCTTACTGTAAACCCTCTTTTCTGGGGGATAGGCATTTATGCTTGCTTGTCTTGTGGGAGTAATGCCGGGAATCTGATGAAGAAGGCGTTGTTTGTATCATTGGTTGCTGTGGGAATATCTTTACTTTCGGATTTTCTGTTTTTTGCAGTATGCATGGAGTCAAAGGATGTATGGCATATCACTACTTTTTATGGTTATGCCTGGTTGGTGATACTGGCTTTGGGTGAGGCTTTCTTTTTGCGTAAAAGCTTGTTGGCCAGATGTTATGTGGTGACGGTGAGAGTACTGCTGGTTTTAGTGGGCATTCTACTGTGTTTATGGATTCTTCAGTATACTCTTGTTTAATTCTGAAAGGAGGGAATATGGAAACCTGGTTTGTGTATATGCTTACGGCCAATTGGCTACTGATGCTTTTCTTGATATTGAATGTATTTGATGTTGAATAATAAATCTATTGGTTATGAATGACAGAGTGTTGAATGAGAAGGAGAGTTTGGAACTCATTGCTCAAATGATACAGAATACGAAGTCCCGGATGACTCGGAATTCCGGAGCTCCTTTTCTGATATGGGGATATACGACCATAATAGTGTCGTTATTGGTTTGGTTTCTGTTGAAGGAAACGGGAAATTATCATTGGCAATGGCTGTGGTTTTTGTTGCCGGCTATTTCCCTGCCTTCTACTTTATGGATTGAGCACAAACAACCGAAGATGATTAAGACTTATATTGACCGTATTGTAGGATATGTATGGGCGGTATTCGGATTAGGGGGCTTTTTTGTTTCCTGGGTTTCCATCTTCTTCTGGAATATGTCTGTCCTTTTTGTCATATTACTGATGATGGGAATGGGGACGGCACTGACGGGACTGATTATAAAGATGAAGGTGGTGACAGTGTGCGGAGTGGTGGGAGCTTTGGCCTCTGTGGGGTGTATCTATGTACACGGTTTCGACCAAATACTGGTTTTTGCATCGGCTTTTGTTTTTATGATGGTGATACCGGGACATTACTTAAACGGAATGGCAAAGCAGGATAAATAAATATTTATTGATTATGGAAGACAAGAAACTGAACGAGAAAGAGAGTTTGGAACTCATCACTCAGATGATACAGAATACGCGTCGGAATTTGGACACAGGTAGCGGAAACATGTTTTTAGTGTGGGGATATGTGAGTGTATTGGTGACATTGACGGTGTTGGCGGGTGTGTACTTTACAAAGAATCCTCTCTGGATGTGGGGATTTTGGGGAATTCCCGTTATCGGGTATTTACTGACATTTCTTTTGATGCGTAAGCGTCAGAAGATGGTAAAATCTTACATTGACAAGATTTTAGTTCAGGTTTGGAGGATGTTTGGACTGATTTGTATGATATTTGTATTGATGGCTACGGATCTTGAACGGTATGAGGTTATTCTTCCTATGGGGGCTATTGTCATGTCGATGGGAAGTATCATTACGGGTTGCATCATTCGTTATACTACATTTTTTATCTTTCCGGCTATGGGGCTTATGTGGGGTATGAAGAGTTTCTTTGATGCACTGAATTCCGGAACGTCATACGTGTCTTTGGTTTGGTTTGCCGGTGTGGTGGTCTTTGCCATGATTGTTCCGGGGCATATTTTGAACTATAAAGCCCGGAAAGAAGTTCACAACAGAAAGTGAGGTATAAGATGAAGACAATAAATAATGTTTTGGACAGATTTCTGCTCTCCTGGAAATTTATGGTATGGATGATTGTTTTGCTATTCATTTTATTTCCGGTTGCAATAAAAGAAGTTCAATGGGAATCTGTTGGAAATATGGTATTCTATACGTTGGGACATGCTTTTATTGGGGCTTCCTTTGTTGGGAATATCTCTCTATGCATTGTTGAAAAATAAATGGAAGAATAAAATTTGATATGTTTAAAGAACTGAACCCTTTGCTCCACAGTGAACTGCGGCTTGCGGTGATGTCGTTGCTCATCAGTGTTGAGGAAGCGGATTTTGTCTATATCCGCCAACAAACGAAAGCTACGGCAGGAAACCTCAGTGTGCAGTTGGATAAGCTCAGCAAGGCGGGTTATGTGGAGATAACAAAAACTTTTAAAGGAAAAATGCCTTGTACACTTTGTAGGATTACTCCGCAGGGAGTGGATGCCTTTGAAGAATATATAGAGGCGTTGAAATCTTATCTGGTGGGAAAATTATGATTTTCCTGAGAATTTGATGGGATTGATGGAAAATGGCAGTGTCTGATTAAAAACAATGAGAAATTATGAAAAGGAGTATTGTTTTATTTGTCCTCTTGTCTGCATTTGTAGTAGGCGTATGTATGGTCAATGCGGCTTGTGGAGCCTCATTGTCAAGAACTGAATCTGATGATGTACTGGACGGCATTCAGAAAAAAATTGAACTGGCTATGAACAATTGCTTTGTTCAAAATACTGCAGCTCCGCTCGATAGTCTGTTTACAAAGCTGAACAAACTTGAAGATGGGAATGGTATGGTTCCGTATTGGAAGGCTTATATTACCTACTATAAAAGTGTTTTCTATTTGAAACTTGGAAAGAAGGAAGATAGTGGGAAAGTGATAAAGGAAGCCTCCGCTATTTTGAATGATATAGGGAACAAAACTTCTGAAACCTATGCCTTATTAGCGCTTGTGCAGAGTTTTTCCATTCAGTTTGCTTCGGGTATGGAGGCAGGAAGAATATCTGCTGGCATTCGGGAAAATGCTGGGAAGGCTTTGGAACTGGACTCTACCAATGTAAGAGGTTGGTATGTATTGGGCAGTAACGATTATTACACTCCGGCTAGTTTCGGTGGCGGGAAGAAGGTGGAATATTATTTGAAGAAAGCTACTTCATCTCCTGACAAGAATACAGATGATTCCAGCCTGCCTACCTGGGGAAGAGAATACGCCTATGCTCTCTTGATTCAATACTATATGCAGAACGATAGGACGGATGAGGCCAAAAATTGCTTGCTGATGGCAGAGAAGGAGTATCCGGACAGTTATTTTATCGGCGAATATAAAAGGAAACTGGACGAATAATTTATCATTCTTCTGGAACCACTGTGCATTTAATTGCCTCAAAGGTAGGAATCTTCAAAAAAAGGTTTCTACCTTTGTCTTTTCTTCAAGGAGTAATTTTTTGAATAGGTAGGAACTACAAACAATGAATTGATATGAGAATCTTGGTTACTTATGCCGTACAAGGCGAATTTACTGAATTGAAATTTCCCGGACTGATAGGGGAGGAAGAGGTGCAGGTTGGCTATCTCCGTACCGGTGTGGGAAAGGTGAAATCGGCTTTTTATCTTTCTGAAGCGATAAGCCATGCGCAACCGGACTTGGTGGTCAATGTGGGTACGGCAGGGACTATCCGTCACCAGGTAGGAGATATTTTCGTATGCCGTCATTTTGTGGACCGTGATATGCAGAAACTGGTGGAGCTTGGTATGGAGTATGAGATTGATTCAATGGATTTGTTGTCCCAAAAAGGATATTGTTTACACTGGCCGGCAGGCGGTGTATGCAATACGGGGGATACTTTCTTGACAGAACTCTCGGATGTGTCCGGTGATGTTGTGGATATGGAAGCCTATGCCCAGGCTTTGGTATGCCGTGCCAAGAATGTTCCTTTCATTTCGGTGAAGTACGTGACGGATATTATCGGGCAGAACTCCGTGAAACATTGGGAAGACAAGCTTGCCGATGCTCGGAAGGGGTTGGGAGAATTCTTCGAGAAGTTAGGAGGAGTTTAGCACATCATTTCAACGTCTTGAATGACAGTATATGCCAAGTCACCCCCACAGCGACAAGGAACAATACTATCTTTATTTCTGTTAGTGGAATCAAGAAGAAGATGCAGTAAACCATTGTTCCCCACATCAGCAGTAGGGAGATGATTTTGGCACGTAGAGGGATGGCTTTGTTCTCGCGGAAGCTGCGGATGTAGGGACCGAGGCATTTGTGGTTCAGCAACCATTGGTACAGTCTGGGTGAGCCTCTGAAGTAGAGTGCTGCCGTGAGCAGCAGGAAAGGCGTGGTGGGCAGCAACGGCAGGAAGATGCCGATGATGCCGAGTGCCAAAGAAACTGTTCCCAAAATGATGCAGACGGTTTTCATGCGGCAAATGTAGGAAAAATAATAATATAGATAATATGTATGCGAATAAAGTAAAGAAGGTTGTTGCCGTCCACGACTTGTCGGGAGTCGGACGGGTGTCTCTGACGGTGGTCATTCCCATTCTTTCGTCTATGGGTTTCCAGGTGTGTCCGTTGCCTACAGCCGTATTGTCGAGCCATACCCAGTATCCGGAATTCTCTTTTCTGGACTTGACGGATGAAATGCCGAAGATTATTTCCGAGTGGAAGAAGCTGGAAGTACAGTTTGATGCCTTTTATACCGGCTATCTGGGTTCTCCGCGGCAGATACATATTGTTTCTGACTTTATTGATGACTTCCGCCGACCGGACGGTCTGGTTGTGGTAGACCCGGTGTTGGGTGATAACGGACGGCTTTATGCGAACTTCCACGAGTCCATGATTGATGAAATGAAACATCTCATCACCAAGGCCGATGTCGTTACCCCCAATCTGACGGAGCTGTTCTATCTGCTGGGTATTCCTTATAAGGAGATGAATACGGATGAGGAATTGAAGTCATACCTTCGCCAGCTTTCCGATTGTGGTCCCGAAGTGGTGATTATTACCAGTGTGCCCGTACGGGATGATAAGCATAAGACGTCCGTGTATGCCTATAACCGGAACGGTAACCGCTACTGGAAGGTTACGTGTCCTTACCTGCCGGCCCATTATCCCGGAACGGGGGATACGTTTACCAGTGTCATCACCGGGGCACTGTTGCAAGGTGACAGTTTGCCCATTGCCCTGGACCGTGCCACGCAGTTCATTCTGCAAGGTATCCGTGCTACTTTCGGATACGAGTACGACAACCGTGAAGGTATACAGCTTGAAAAGGTGTTGCATAATCTCGACATGCCGATTCAAATCTGCAGCTATGAATTAATTTAAACCAATCTCATCTTATGAAAAAGAAAATATTCTTGGCAGTGTTTCTCTGTTGCGGCATGTTTGCAGCAATGGCGCAGACTGCTGCCGACTCTCTTGCCATCGTTTCTGCCGATTGGCAGACTGAGCCCCTGCAGAAAGGGATGCTTTATAAAAAGGCAGTATTCAGTTCTTTGTATGGAGTTCCTCAGGAAGTGTCTATTTTTGAAATATCCCCGAAGCGCTACCGTTTCGATGTGCTCGTCCACAATCCCAAGGAGGAGACCAGTATAGCCGCCCGGCATGCAGGTGCGGTGGCGGCCATCAATGGCTCCTATTTTGATATGAAAGCCGGAAATTCCGTCTGCTATCTGCGTAAGGACGGGGTGGTGATAGATACTACCTCTACCGGGGTTCTGGCAACAGTGTCCAATGGAGCTGTACTCATAAAGAAAGGCAGGCTGGAACTGATTCCCTGGAGCAAGCAGGATGAAAAGGCATGTACTTTGAAAAAAGGCACTGTGCTGGCTTCCGGTCCTTTGATGCTGAAGGACGGGCAAGTGTGCGACTTGTCCGGGACTAACCGGAATTTTGTAGATACCAAGCATCCCCGCAGTGCTGTGGCGCTGACAAGAGAAGGAAAAATCCTGCTTATTGTTGTTGACGGACGTCGGAAGGGAAAAGCGGAAGGTATCAATATACCCGAGCTTGCCCATATGATTCGTATATTGGGCGGGGAGGATGCGTTGAATCTGGACGGTGGCGGTTCTTCTACGCTGTGGAGTGGGGCGTTGCCGGATAAGGGAATAGCCAATACCCCGAGTGGCAGTGCAGAGCGTAAGGTTGCCAATTCTCTTTGTGTGTACGAATAAGATAGGGAAGTAAATGGATAAATCTTAAGTTTTTTGTAATTTTGCCGTCGCATCGAGGTGACATTAGATGCGGCAACTTATTATATTAATTAGCGTATTAACAATATGTACACAGTCATCAAACGCATGGAAGTGTCGGCTGCCCATAGCCTGAAACTTTCTTATCGCAGTAAGTGTGAGAATCTGCACGGTCACAACTGGATTATCACTGTCTATTGCCGTTCCAAAGAGCTGAATGCGGACGGAATGGTGGTAGACTTCAGTCACATCAAGCAGGTGGTAAAGGAACAGCTGGATCATCATAATCTTAATGAAGTGCTGTCCTTCAATCCCACAGCCGAGAACATAGCCCGTTGGATATGCGACCAGATACCCACTTGCTTCAAGGTAGAGGTGCAGGAGTCGGAATCAAACATTGCCGTCTATGAGGAAGATTAATGAGATATTCTACAGTTTGCAGGGAGAAGGATACCATACGGGTACCCCGGCTGTCTTTATCCGTTTTTCCGGTTGCAACCTGAAGTGCCCCTTCTGTGATACGCAGCATGAGGACGGCATACTGATGTCCGATGAAGATATCGTAACAGAAGTCAGTAAATACCCTGCCGCTACCGTGATATTGACCGGTGGAGAACCCTCCCTTTGGATTGACCGTGAATTTGTGGATTGTCTGCACCAGGCGGGAAAGTATGTCTGCATTGAAACAAACGGTACCCGTCCGCTGCCGGATAATATAGATTGGGTGACCTGCTCTCCCAAGCAGGGGGTAAAGCTGGAAATTACGCGTATGAATGAAGTGAAGGTAGTGTATGAAGGGCAGGATATTACTGTTTATGAGCAGCTGCCCGCTGGGCATTTCTTTCTTCAGCCTTGCTCTTGCAGCAATACGGTCGAAACGGTGGATTGCGTGATGAAGCATCCTAAGTGGAGGCTTAGTTTGCAGACACATAAGCTGATAGATATCCGGTAGGCATTTATAAAACGAATAATGGCTGTAAGCAATGCTTACAGCCATTATTCGTTCATGCACGGGAGGAGAGGCTCGAACTCCCGACACCCGGTTTTGGAGACCGGTGCTCTACCAACTGAGCTACTCCCGTGTTTGCGGCTGCAAAGGTAATGCAAACTTTCAAATATGCAAGTAACAGACGTACTTATTTTATAAAGAAAGTTGCTTACAACATCTGTAAGTCCTGATACATAATGCGATACGCTGCTGCTTTTTTTTCCAGTGCCAGCGGGTAGGCTCTTGAGGAAGAAGGCATCCGGTAGAGGCGCATCGGATGGTTTTCGAAAAGAAACTCCGTGAAGTCGCCTACTTTGGGCTTGTCGATGGAAAACTGCGTGCACAGCGTGTCCGTTGCCTTCTCGCCGGTGGTGACGATAGCCTTGCATTGCGGTATCCGGTGCAGTAGGGCAGGAATGTCCGTAGGCTGCACTACTTCCAGAAACTTGTCCGAGGCATTGTCCTGCAGGCGCCGTATGGCAGAGGCTGTGTCGAACAAGGCAATACCCTTTTCCTGCAGGAAACTGATGAGGCGTTCTTTGCAGAAAGCCTTCTTCGTCTTGTCTACAAAATAATCCTTGTCATTGAAGAAAAGGAACCCGGTAATCCTCCACATGTCATTGTTCCAGTTGGGGTAGTAAAACTCCATGGACCACCGCTTTTTCTGCGGAGGAAAGCTTCCCAGCATCAGCAGACGGGCGTTGCCGGGAAGGAAGGGTTCTAAAGGGTGTTGTTCTATTTCCATACTTTCCAATTTCATTGTTCTGCCTGCAAAAGTACGGAATATATCTTGGATATGCTATCCTGCAATGTCCTGATTGCTCATTCTGTCGGTGATTTGGAAGGGGAAATCAGGATATTCGTAGAGGCTGAACCGGGATTCTGTCTTGCCTTCCGTATAGTTCCAGATGGTGTCATATTCTTCGGCGTCTTCTCCCATGGCCTGCAGTTGGCGGAGGTAGGAGGCTATGGACTTGTTCTCTACGATATATATTTGTCCCAGCCGGTCTATTATAGGGCTGTGGCGCCGGGTGCTGTCATGGTCGAAACGCAGGATGCGCTTGCCTTCGGAAGTGATGCCTACCATGTTGAAGGTCATGCTCTTGCCGATGGCGGGCAGGTTGAGCACATTGCGGTCGGTGGCGAGGAAAGGCAGGTGGTGCGTTTTCAGGAAACGCCGGATGCAGGCTGCCGGGTCATGGACGGTTCCAAGCAGTACGGACAGATTATGGGCATCTTCCTTGGTCAGCTTTCCGAAGCGCTTTTCTTCCCATTGCTCTTGTACGGAACGGCTGTTGGGGGTAAACACGGCATTGTTTTCTTCAAAACCTTTCACGGAGAAGGTGTAGTAGCAAACCACTCCCAACTGATTGAGCACTTGGCGCAGACGGGTGGTATGCCCCCGGCGGGATGCAGCTACGTTGTATACCAGTTGGTTGTCAATGAGCCAGCCTGCCGCCAGCAGTTTGCGTATTCCTTCGGCAGCTTCCGGAGTGACTTCGAGCGGGGTTTGGAAATGTGTCTGGATAATGAACTGGCGGATGCCGATGGTAGACGCCTTTTCCTTGAATTCCCTTAGAATCTCCACCAGCCCGTCATTGATGCGCATGGGCAGGTAGGCGGGGAGGCGTGAGCCGAGGCGTACACGTTGCAGTTCTGCATACTTTTCTCCCTCGGGCCGTTCCTGATTGGCTTTCCGCTTGCGGACTGCCATGCGGTAGACGGCGTCTAATATGTTGCCCAGCGTCTTGTTTTGGCTCATCAGTGCGTCACCGCCGGTGATGAGAATGTCCCGCAGTTGCGTGTCTTCCTCAAAATAGGCCATCAGCCGGCGCAGCTTCTTTTCCCATGTCTCCTTGGGACGCAGGGTGTCAAACTCAAAATTGAGCCGTTTGCTTTGAAAGTCGTACATACGCTGACAAGATGCGCAGAGTCCTCCGCAGGCGCGTCCCATGGTGTCGGGGATGAGGATGGCCACTTCCGGATAACGGCGGTGGATGTTATGCCCGTCGGGCAGCAGCCAGCCGGCGGCGTTGGGTTTACCTGGTTCTACGATATCCTCCCGTTCCCAGGCACGTATCTGTCCGTAGGTTTCCACCAGTTGGGGTGAATAGAGTATATAGCTGCGCAGGGCCTCGTCGTCGTATCCGCTGCCGGTGCAGTTCAGCAGTGACAGATAATAGGGGGTGGCGAAGAAAGGCATTCCCTTCTTGCGGGCTTTTGAGAGCAGGTACATGGTTTCGGCAGAAAGGGAGTTGCCGAGAAGACGGTTTAGCTCCGTAGGGCTTTTGACGGCCATGGCAAGATGGAAACGGAAGTCATTCCACCATTCGCTGACGAGGTTGAACTTCTCCTCGTAGCTGAGTCCCTCTTCGAAATGGAAGCGGGAAGCCGGGTTCTTGCGGTGCTCAATCTTCTGCACCAGTGCATGCAGGATGCGTTCCTTGTTCTTTGCACGGATATGCTGCACGTCTTCATCCAGTCCGCTGGGCCAGCGTTCGGTCAGGGTTTTGATTTTCTGTGCGGAGGGCAGGGTGGGGGCTGGCTGGTGGAGGCGTTTGAACTGCTGGAACAAGTCGATGAACAGGTCCGTTTCCGTTTCCTCTTCCCATTGTCCTGTGAGGAAGGAATGCAGCATTGATAAAGTTGATATGGGCAGCTGTTCTCCGATGGAGAGCTCGTGTACTTCCTGCCCGTCAAATTCAATCAAGAGTCGAATTTGCTTACCGGCCTCGTTGTCCACTTCCGGATGTCCGGCAATGTACTCCGTCAGGTTGGCCTTGAAGGCTTCCGCATCGTCGCTTTGAACGGCGATGCTGACCAATTCAGGGAGTTCGTGCCGATAAAGTTGTTCCAGTTGTGATAGAGTGAGTGCAAGCATTTTCTTTTGTTTCATAAGCGGTTGTTTTTTTGAAGTTAATATTTATGATGGTTGACGCGGGGTGCGTCCTTGTGTTCCGTGAGGGGAAAATGATTTCATTTGCTAAAAATAACAAAAAAAGCGGGAAATTTCTTTCCCGCCTTCTTGTTTCTAAAGTTCTTTAGAATTCTTTTTCTTTTATTTCTCTTCGTTGGCTTTCTGTTTCGGTTCCTTTTTGGCCAGCATCACTACGTTGTAAACGTACTCGGTCATCCATTGTTCCGAATATCCCAGACGCTCTTTGTACTGGCGTACTGCCGCTGCCGTCTTGTGTACATCGTCCTTTTTCCATACGGTTTTTGTACAGACGTCGTGTACGGTTTTTTCGGTCATGCTGCGCAGTGCTCCCTTGAAGATGGAAGGCATGCGGAATTTCCACTGCATCAGGTTTCCCATCAGCATCATCAAGTCATTGGAGAAGCCTTGATACATAAAGAGATAACCTTGTACGTCGTTCTGCGTACGGCAGTGCTTCTTGACGGAAGTATCAATTTCCTTGAAGAAGTTTTCACTGATGCCGTAGTCCTGCATCAGCATCTTGCGCGAAGCGGCCTTTTCCGCTTGTCCCAGGCGGCCTCCCTGCGTGGGGATTTTGAACAGACGCTTGAAGTTGGCTACATCCGGCACAAAGCGGATATTGGTGATGCCCAGGTTGGCGGCTATTACAGACTGGAAGTAGACGCGTGTCAGTGACACGAAGTCTTCCACATTCTTCGAAGATACTTCTCCGGTATTCTTGTTGAATAGTTTGGCAAATAAACTCATATCAAATTACGAATTACTGATTACAAATTACAAGACCGCAGGTCATCCGGCGGTTCCGGCTGCAAAAGTACGAAATAAGTTGGTTATCACCAGCACTCTATGTCTTTTTCTACCTCTTTCAGGCGGTTCTTGGTGAAAACGGGGTCTTTGATACCGGCGCTTTTCTGTGCGCGGTAGTCTTCAAGCAGCCTGAAAGCGTATTTTCCGAGCAGGCTGATGGCGATAAGATTGCAGAGCGCCATGAGTCCCATAGTGACGTCGGCAAGGCTCCATGCCAGGTCGAGGGTGGCAACAGCACCGAACATGACCATGCCGCCCACCAGTATACGGTAGATGTTGAGCACCCATTTACGGTGGGTAAGGTAGCGCACATTGGCTTCTCCGTAATAATAATTTCCCAGAATGCTGCTGAATGCGAAGAAGAACAAGGCTACCGCAACGAAGATGGCTCCCGAAGGTCCTATCTCGTTGGTCAGTGCATGCTGGGTAAGCTGTACGCCGTTTGTGGAACCATCCAGTGGAGCACCGCTGAACAGAATGATGAAAGCGGTGCAGGTACATATAATCAGCGTATCGGTAAATACTCCCAGCGTCTGAATCAAGCCTTGCTTCACGGGGTGGCTGACGTGTGCGGTTGCCGCCACATTGGGGGCGGACCCCATACCGGCCTCGTTGCTGAACAGCCCGCGTTTGATGCCCTGCATCAGCGCCATGCCGACACCCCCTCCCAAAGCCTGCTCCCATCCGAAGGCGTGGCCGACAATGAGTGCCAGGACTCCCGGCAGCTCTTTGATGTTCAACAGAACGATGATAAGTGCCAGTGCAATGTATCCCAACGCCATGATGGGGACGATGATGCTGCTGACTTTGGCTATGCGCTGTACGCCTCCAAAGATGATTGTCAGCGTGAGTGCGGTGATGATGCCTCCCACAACGGCATGGTCGAACCCGAAAGCGCCTTCGAAAGCGGCACACAGTGTATTGCTCTGTACCGAGTTGAATGCAAATCCGAAGGTAATGGTGATAAGTACGGCAAACAGTGCCCCCATCCACGGCTGTTTCAGTCCCTTACGCATATAGTAGGCCGGGCCGCCGATAAAGGAGTCTTTGCCCTTTATCTTATACAATTGGGCCAGTGTAGATTCTACAAACGAGCTGGAAGCACCCAGGAGGGCAATCACCCACATCCAGAATACAGCGCCCGGACCGCCTACTGCAATGGCGGTGGCAACCCCTGCAAGATTGCCCGTACCTACACGGCTGGCAATGGAGATGGCAAATGCCTGGAACGATGAGATATGCTTTTCCTTGGCATCGCCTTTCCCGCCCGAGTCGCCCAGCAGACGTACCATTTCCTTTATCATCCGGAACTGTACAAAGCGGGTTCTCAGCGTAAACCATACGGCGCATCCCAACAGTAGGGCAACGAGGATGTAGGTCCAGAGCAGGTCGTTTATCAGATTTATTATTCCCATAATGTATATGTACAGTTATCTATTTGTAGTAAAAAAAACTCACACAAAACAAGTGCTACCCTCTGTCGTTATCTAAGGTGGTCTCTGTCGTTACTTTAGGCTGCCTCTGTCGTTAACTGAGATAGACTCCTTGCAAGTTGATGATAATCAACGTGATATGAACTCGTGTGCTGCAATTTGTACCATGGACAAATCTGGACAAACTTGACGGAATCTCCTTGCCTATTTCAGCCTGAAGTGAAATTTGTGTCCTTCAAACACCGGTTCCACTATGTCATAACGAACAAACTTTGCCAGCAGATGTTCGGCGGCGCGTCGGGAAAGATGCGCCAGGCGGCAGTAACGGTTCAGTGAAAGGCGGTCGTTTTCTTCCAGCAGATTGAGCAACAGTTGTTCCCGTTCGGTATATTCTATCAGTTCTCCTTTCGGACTTCCGCTTTGCTGCCAGACGCGCAGATGGACGGGAGTAGCCAGGATGTTTTCATCCTTGATGCGGAGATAGGCCAAGTATTTTCCTGTTTCGTCCTTGGCATATACCGGCTTCCGGTCACTTTCCTCGATTTGTACCACCAGCACACTGCGGCCTTCCACCAGATAGGTCTGCATGGTGTAGTTCACTTCGGGGCTGCAATAAAGTCCGGCAGCCGCTTCTATCATATATTGTTCTTCGTCCGAACGGACACCGGCAATTTTCCCGTTATCTTTCACTCCGATGAGCAGTTTTCCACCGTCTGTATTGGCAAAGGCTGAAAGGGTTTTGGCTATCTTGCGGGCGTCGGATATTTCGAACTTGAAATCCTGCTGTTGGTGCTCTCCTTCGGCTATGAGAGCGTGTATATATTCGGTGTCAGTAAGCGTTTTCATGCTTGCAAAAGTAGATAAAAAACGCGTAAGAGCCCCTTTTTGCGGCGATTTTACCGAATATTTCAAAAAAAATATCGTTTTTCTGCATTTATTTCAAGAAAGAATGTATTTTTGCCAGACATTATTAACGAAGTAATTTAAAAAGGATTATGAAAGAATTAGTTGAAAAAGTAGCTGCATTGTATGCAGACTTCTCAAAAGATGCAAACGCTCAGTTGGAAAACGGTAACAAGGCAGCAGGAACTCGCGCTCGTAAGGCTTCTTTGGAAATCGAAAAAGCTATGAAGGAATTCCGCAAAGCATCTTTGGAAGCTTCTAAGAAGTAAGAAAAAAAGCATATTTGATGCTGCGAAAGACTGCCACTACTGGCGGTCTTTTTTGTTTTTGAAAAGTATTATTGCTACTTTTGACGCAGGTATTATGGATGAAAACGTTCTCAATAAACTGAAGATACTGGCAGAGTCGGCAAAGTATGACGTCTCTTGCTCCTCCAGTGGTACGGTGCGCTCCGGCAAGGCAGGCATGCTGGGGAACACTGTGGGTGGCTGGGGCATCTGCCATAGTTTTGCCGAGGACGGCCGTTGTATCTCCCTGCTCAAAGTGATGCTTACCAATTATTGCATCTACGACTGCGCCTACTGCATCAACCGCCGCAGCAACGACCTGCCGCGTGCCACGCTGTCGGTGGCCGAGCTTGTAGACCTCACCATGGAGTTCTATCGCCGCAACTATATCGAAGGGCTTTTCCTGAGCAGTGGGGTGGTGCGTAATCCCGATTACACGATGGAACGCCTGGTGCGCGTTGCCAAGGACCTCCGCACTATCCATCGTTTCAACGGATATATCCATCTGAAGAGCATTCCCGGTGCCAGCCGCGAACTGGTGAATGAGGCAGGACTTTATGCCGACCGTCTCAGCGTCAATGTCGAGATACCGAAGGAGGAGAACCTGAAACTGCTTGCCCCGGAGAAAGACCATAAGAGTGTATATGCGCCTATGCGCTACATCCAGCAGGGAGTCCTTGAAAGTTCGGAAGAACGCAAGAAACACCGCCACGCTCCTCGTTTCGCTCCTGCAGGACAAAGCACACAGATGATAGTAGGCGCTACCGCCGAGACGGACAAGGATATTCTGTATCTTTCGTCGGCCCTCTACAAGGGACCTACGATGCGGCGTGTCTACTATTCGGGCTATATTTCCGTCAATACCTACGATAAGCGCCTGCCGGCATTGAAGCAGCCCCCTTTGGTACGTGAAAACCGGCTCTACCAAGCCGATTGGTTAATGCGTTTTTATCAGTTCAAGGTGGAGGAAATAGTGGATGATGCCTACCCGGACCTTGATTTGGAGATTGACCCCAAGCTGTCCTGGGCTTTGCGCCATCCCGAGCAGTTTCCGGTCGATGTGAACAAGGTGGATTATGAGATGTTGCTCCGCGTGCCGGGCATCGGCGTGAAGTCGGCACGGCTGATAGTGGCTTCCCGACGTTTCTCCAAGATAGGTTTCTACCAGTTGAAGAAGATAGGGGTGGTGATGAAGAAGGCGCAGTATTTCATTACCTGCTGCGAGTTGCCGATGCGCACGGTCAATGAGCTGACTCCGCAAGGGGTACGCAGTCTGCTGTTGCCCAAACCGAACAAGAAAAAAGTGGATGAGAGGCAGTTGATGCTTGATTTTGGCGAATGAATATCTTTTTATACGATAAGACTTTTGAGGGATTGCTGACTTCTGTTTTTGAAGCCTATTCCCGCCGCATTTTCCCCGATACACTGTTGTTGGAGGGAGAGCCTCTACCATTGTTCTACGATGAAATATTTACAGTGATAACCGATGAGGAGAAGTCCGGTCGCGTCTGGCGCGGATTGCAGAAGAAGCTGTCGTCTGCGGCACTTGCCTGCCTCGCCCAATGCTGGCTGGCAGAGGAACCGGAAACTCCCATGCTGCTGTTCCGCTATATCCGCAAGGCGATAGATGCTCCTCGCTCCATTGAAACGAACTTTGCCGACCCTGATGTGCTGGAGTTCTCCCGTATGTGGAAGCGGGTGGATTGGGAGCGTATACGCCTGCTTCAGTTTGTCCGCTTCCAGAAGGCTGCGGACGGTACTTTCTTTGCTGCCATCGAGCCCGAAAAGAATGCCCTTCCTTTGGTGACGGGGCATTTCAAGGACCGTTTTGCCGACCAGCGTTGGTTGATTTATGACATCAGGCGAGCCTATGGGTACTATTACGACTTGAAGGAGGTGCGCCAGGTGACTTTTGGTGAGGACAGTCGCGAAGGACATCTTGTCACCGGCATGCTCGACGAAAGTCTGATGGACGGAGACGAACAGCTTTTCCAGTCTCTCTGGAAAACCTATTTCAAGGCAATCTGCATCAAGGAACGCCTCAATCCCCGGAAGCACAAGCAGGACATGCCCGTGCGCTATTGGAAATATCTGACGGAAAAACAGCAGTGATTCCCTTTATTCGATTTTCTCCACTGTCACTTCGGGAAATTCCTGCATCAGTTGCAGCAAATATCCCTCATCATAGCTTTTCTTGGATTTGATGACCATGGTCACTTGATAGTTGGTGTACTCTCCCTGCACTTGCCGGTCCAGGTTGTAGGACACCACCAGATAGTCTTTGGAGTTGAATCGCCGGGACACTTGCGGCAGTATCTCTTTGCTGGAAGTGGAAAAGGTTATCACGGAACTTTTCATGCCAATGCTTTTGAAAATAAGGCTCAACAGTTCGAGCCCTGCCAGAGTCAGCAGGGTGGCGGCAATGCTGATGGTGTACATTCCTGCACCTACTGCCAATCCGATGCCTGCAGTAGCCCATATTCCTGCGGCTGTTGTCAGTCCCCTGACTATCTGTTTCTGGAAAATGATGGTACCCGCACCGATGAATCCGATACCGCTGACTACTTGTGCGGCAACACGGCTGGGGTCCAGCGTCACACTGCTTTCCTTGATGATTTCCTGAAAACCATATTGGGATACAATCATGATGAGCGCGCTTCCCAATGATACCAGGAAATGGGTGCGGTAGCCTGCTTCTTTGGCACGGTATTCCCGGTCCAGTCCGATAATGGCACCCAATATTCCGGCTACCAGCAACCTGAGCACAAAATCAAAGTTTAACATCATCATCGTATCCTCTCTTTCTTTTTTATTAATTGATGACCCAATTCTTATTGTGGGGCACTGTTTTCTTGGGGTTGTAATGCATTCCGGCTTGTGTCGGTATTTTTAGTATGTATGTACGTCCGCTTTTATTCATCAGCGAGGTATCCCGCAGCCACGGATTGGCATCTTTCAGTTGGGCATAGGTGATGCCTTTATCTTTGGCAAACTGTGCCAGGTTGCCGATGCCCGTTGTGACGGTCACTTCCGTGTAGGGGATGGGTGGATAAAGATGTTCCCGTTTCAACAGAAAGCCGTACTGCTGCGGATTGCTGATGACTGCTTTGGCTGCCAGCAGGCGGAACATGTAGCGCGAAGTCTCTTCTACCAGCCATAAGTCGACAGCCTGGTCTACCATTTGCTTCTGCAGTTGTGTGGAGATGCGTCCTTGCCCGGCATTGTAGGCGGCGGCTACGCACAGCCAGTTCCCGTATTTCTGATAAGCATCTTTCAGGTACTTGCAGGCTGCTTTGGTCTCTTTCTCGATATGGTATCGTTCGTCGATGTTGCTGTTCACCTCCAGTCCGAATTCGCGTCCGGTGGCAGACATGAACTGCCATAGGCCGGCGGCACCCGCAGGCGATTTGGCAAGCGGGTTTAGGTTGCTTTCTATCACAGCGAGGTACTTGAAGTCATCGGGAAGGCCGTTGGCTTTTAGTATAGGCTCTATGACGGGGAAGTAGCGGTTGGCACGCTTCACCATGAGCATGGTGGTGGAGTGCATGTAGGTGAAGGACATCAGTTCGCGGTCCATACGTTCGCGGTGGTCGTAGCGAAGCAGGTCAATAGCTTGTCCGGCAAAAGTGATCTTGTCCGGTACGCTGGGGGAGGTCACGCAGTAGGGAACTTCGGATTTCACGGAATCGCGTTCGGGATTCAGCGTACTGCTGCCTGCGAGGAAGGGGAGGCTGGAACCTGCGCACAGTGCAATGGCAGCGGTAAGCACGATATATTTTGAATTTTTCTTCATGTCTGTATGTCTATTTCTGTTTGGAGACGTGAAGATACGAAATCAATTCGTTATAGGCAACCTTTCCCATAGCCATCGTGGAATCATACGCCAAAAAAATACCAGTACCCGGTAGCGTCCGTCAATGACAACTACCCGTCTCTTTTCTCTTAAAGCCTTGATTATGTGCTGTGCTACACGGTCTGCTTTCATCAGCATCGGGTATTTCCCGCTTTTCAATAAATCGGTGGCAACAAATCCCGGACGGATGTCGGTGAAGTGTATATCAAGATGCTGCATCCGGGCAAGTTGTGCCAGCGCTTCGATATAGGTATTCTGGAAGCGTTTGGTGGCAGAGTAGGCCGGTGCAACGCCCAGTCCTTTAGTGCCTGCAATGGAACTGATGACAGCAATATGTCCGGAGCCTTTTTCCTTGAAATAGTTGAAGGCGGCAGTCACCATGCGGGTAAATCCCTCTACATTGGTACGTGCCGTGTTCAGTTCGATGTCCGGTTGTAAGTCCCGGTTTTGATGTCCCACGCCGGAACTGAGGAAAAACAGGTCTATGCCTCCCAGCTTTTTTATCAGGTTATGGAGGTGTAGAGTCGCTGTCTCTTCCGTAACGTCCAGCTGTTCCGTGACTATCCGGTCGGGTGCGGTGGCTTGCAGGGCATGCAATGCTTCCTCTCTTCTGCCGGCAATACCTATATGCCAGCCTTGTTGTACAAGTATCCTGGCTACTTCTTGTCCGATGCCTGAAGTGGCACCGATGATGATGGCTTTCTGCATGATGATAGGGGATTATCCGATGACGGTTGCTACAATTCTTCTTCCTCCGCCCCGGTTGCGGAACTCGCAGAGATAGATGCCTTGCCAGATACCTATGTTCAGACGCCCATTGGTGATGGGGATGGTGAGGCTGGTTCCGCTGAGGGTTGCCTTGGCATGGGCGGGCATATCGTCATCGCCTTCGCATGTATGTTGGTAATAAGGTTCCCGTTCTTTTACGAGGCGGTTGAAGATGGCTTCCATATCTGTCTGTACGTCAGGGTCTGCATTCTCGTTGATGGTGAGGCCTGCGCTTGTATGCTTGATGAACAGATGCAGGATTCCGGCAGACGGAAGCGGTGGAAGGTTGCGTATAATCTCCTCTGTCACCAGGTGAAAGCCACGCCGGCGAGGGGTTAGGGTAAATTCTTTCTGTGCGGTCATAAATCATTGTTTTTCGTTTGTTGTCAGGATGGTCTTGTCCGGCAGGGCAGTTCCACGGTGAATGTGCTTCCCACTCCCATTGTCGAATCTACGGTAATCACTCCATTCATTTTCTCAACGATGGATTTGCAGATGGAGAGTCCTAATCCGGCACCTTGGGCAAAAGAGTCCACCTTTTCAAACCGTTCGAATATCATTCCCTGTTTGTCGGGGGGAATACCGCATCCAGTATCGGAAACACTGATTCTTATTCCGTCTGTGTCCGTTTCGTAGTACACTTCGATATGTCCCTGCACGGTGTTTTTCAGTGCATTCGATATGAAGTTGTTCAGTATCTGTTTGATGCGCATCGGGTCGTGCTCTATCTGGCCGGGGGCTGCCGGATACCTGGCAAAGAGTTTCACTCCTGCCGGAACGTTCCGTTCGTACTCGGTAATACTTTCCTCGATGAGTTCTGCCGGATTGAACCATTCGGAATGGAGCTCTATGTGTCCGGCCTCTATCTTGGAAAGGTCCAGAACGTCGTTGATTAGTTTGAGCAACAGTTGGTTGTTGTGGTTTATCAAAGAGATGTACTGTTCCCTTTCCTGCTCGTTTTCCACGTAGTGCAGCAGGCTGGAGAAACCGATAATCGCATTTAGCGGCGTGCGGATTTCATGGCTCATATTGGCAAGGAAAGCGGATTTCAGCCAGTCTGCCTCTTCGGCCTTTTCCTTGGCTTGTATCAGCATTGCCTCCGTCTGCTTTAATTGGGTGATGTCGTAATTGATGCAGATAATCTCTATGATGTTCTGTTCAGGCATGTAGCGTTCTACAATGATGTTGACGTGGGTCCACATGAAAGAACCGTCTTCTTTAAGAACACGTACTTCCCGGCTGAGCTTGTGTGCCAGTCCTCTCTTTACGTTCTGTAGGAAGTCAAGCATGATAGTACGGTCGTCTGGGTGGAGATGATTGTAGGTTCCGATGATTTCGGACAACGGTGTTTCTGTTTTCTCACCCAAGTTCTTGTACCAGCTGCGTTGGGCATAGCCTTGCTCATTAAGAAGGTCATAATTGGCATATCCCACTTTGGCATAGTCACCTATAAGCTCAAAGTGGCTCTCGAACTCTTGTATTTTGTTGTAAGCGACGGTCGTTTCCGTTTTGTCTGCGTTGATTAGCAGATAGTTGGTCAGGTTGTGATTATCGTCGTAAAGGCTTGTGACTTTGGTTACAAGGTCTATGGTGCCCGTCTTCTTCTGTGTCTTGTAGTAATTGCCTATTTTAGAGAAGTCATACCGGAAAGTGAAGTCTGCATTTTCATGTTTTCTTAACTTGCTTTTCATCTCTTCCGGGAAAATCGGATTCTCGAAAATATTAATTCCAAGTAGATCTTCTTTCTGTTTGAGATGGAACATTTCCTGCTCTTTGTCATTCATATCTATCAATATTCCCTCTCGGTTATAGAGCTCAATTCCTACCGGAAGATATTTATAAATATTATGGAGGAGACGGTTACGCTCTTGTAAGGCTTGGGATGCCGATGACATGTCGGGACCGTCTTGTGTTTCGGCAATGCCGTAGACTTTGACATTACCGTTTTCATCGGTTCTCTGCAGGCATATCTTGCTTCTTATCCACGTTGGACCCTCTACTGTGTTGAGCAGATATACAGTCTCTTGTGTCTGCCGGATATTGTCGAAGGAATGTGTGGTAGTATGCCGTTGTTCCTCTTTCAGGATACGTTTGTTGAAATCTTTAAAGCTGATGGTTCCATCCTCATCCAGTCCCAGCAACCGGGAGATATATTCGGAGCAAATGTAGCTTTCGGTCTTTAAATCAGCTTCCCACCATCCCATATTGGCATTGGTCATCATTGCTGACAGTAAGTCATAATCAAATTTAGAATTCATACCGGAATCTTTAATAGTGATGTTTTTGTTCTGCCACAACAATTAAGATATTGACAAAGATACATTATTTCCAAATTAATCTGTGATGAACGGAAATAAAAATAAGGGTTATATGTGTTTTTGGGAAATGGGAAAAAGGTACCCGAGTTTTTGTACTTGCCGGAATAAGACGTATATTTGTTGCAATTTTTACATTCTAACAAGAAAATGCCATGAAGCGTATTGGACTCTTTGTAATAGTTTTTTTCTGCATATCACTCTTACTCCATGCAAGCGGCCCGCGTGTCTTGTTTATCGGAGATTCTATCACGGACGGTAACTGGGGAAATGCCTGCGGGATGCCCAAACCGACTGCGGAACGAAGCCTTTGGGATATGAACCATATTTACGGTAGCGGCTATATGTATTTGTGTGCAAGTCGTTATCAAGGAGATTTTCCGGAAAAGGAATATGCTTTTTTTAACCGTGGCATCAGTGGAAACACTCTCCGGGATTTGGAGAAACGCTGGGAAGAGGATGTCATTGGAATGAAACCGGATGTGCTTTCCGTCTTGGTGGGGACAAACGATGTACATTACTATCTGCAGGGTGACAAAAAAGAGCCTTTTGATTTTGAAGGATGGGAGAAGTGTTACCGTTCCTTGCTTGACCGTTCTTTACAGGCCAATCCGGAATTGAAGATAGTGCTGGGCACTCCTTTTGTTGCCAATGTCGGCAATATGCGTAAGAGTGAGGACTTTGCAGAACGTGATAGTCTGGTGCGTCGCTGTGCCGCCATCGTAGAGAGGATAGCGAAGGACTATCAGACGGTATTTCTTCCTTATAATGCGATGTTCGATGAAATTCTCGGCACTGCTCCGGCTTCTCAAGACACCTATTGGATTTGGGACGGTATCCACCCCACTCCTGCAGGGCATAAACGAATGGCGGATATGTGGATAAAGCGTGTGAATTTATAATTTATCAATAAAATAGAGAGTAATGGAAAAAGTGATTATCAACTCGTACGAGGATTTTGAAAAGCTGGTAGGCCAGCAAATCGGTGTTTCGGAATATGTAGAGCTCCCTCAGGAGCGTATCAATCTGTTTGCTGATGCGACATTGGACCATCAGTGGATACACGTCGATACGGAACGCGCCAAAGTGGAAAGCCCTTTTAAGAGCACTATTGCACATGGGTATCTCACCTTGTCCATGTTGCCATATCTGTGGAACCAGATTATTGAAGTGAACAACCTGAAGATGATGATTAATTATGGTATGGACAAGATGAAGTTCGGTCAGGCGGTATTGTCCGGACAGAGCATCCGACTGGTTGCCCATTTACAATCTCTGTCGAATCTGCGCGGCGTAGCAAAGGCAGAAATAAAGTTTGCCATCGAAATACAAGGTGAAAAGAAGAAGGCATTGGAAGGGGTGGCTATATTTTTGTATTATTTCAATTGATTATGCGTAAGATGGTATGCCCCCAATGCAAGGTGGGGGCATTTTTTGTGATGAACGGACAAGGTGAGCGCCTGCCGGTCTACATCTCTGACAAAGGCGAGATTGTGCCTAAAGACAGCACCTCTTCATTGGAAGGATACGACCTGGATACGGTTTATTGTTTGTGCTGTTCCTGGCGCGGAACTCCGAAACGTTTGGTGAGATACTGATGGACATATTCCTGCCACAAATGGCAGAGTGCCGCCACGGGATGGTATAACAGCATCCGTGGTCCGGCATACCGCATGACTTTACGCATCCGTTCTTTCATTTCGGGCTTGTAGCAGTGAATGCTGCATTGCCTGCAGGTGGATTTATTCTCACCGAAAGGACAGCGTGAAAGACGAATGCGGGCATATCCCAGCAATTCCTCGCATCGGGGACACAATTGCTTGTTACCTTCCTTTTTCCGGCAGTAGAGGCGGACCATCCGTTCTACTGTCTGTTTTTCCTGCTCGATACGGGATGGCATGTTTATTGTTTGGACTGCCAGCGTTTCAAGGTCGGGAAGAATTCTTTCATACCGGCAATGGCTTCCTCTTTAGTGAAATTCATTCCGGAATCCTTGTTGAATTCGTCGGTGAACTGTGCACAATGTTCTATCATTTCGTCCATAGTGCAGTCTTGTGCAAAATTGCCGTGCTGGTAGCAATAGGTGCAATATTCCTCGTTGAGGCTACCGTCGGCATTGGTTCCGAGTACTTCTGCAGATGACAAGGGCATTCCGCAGCTTTGGCAAAGTTTAGCTTCCATAATGTGTGGAGTTAAGTGATATGCAAATATAGGATATTATTTTGGTTGAAGCGTTCTTTTCAGATAAATCATGTCTTTCAGTTGCTTGCCTCCTTCAAATATGGGGTGGTCGTAATTATCGATAAAGAAATCGGGTACCCGGTGTGAGTATGCAAATCCGCAGCTTTCATAGAAGGGGATGGTTAGCGGACTGTCTCCAGTGCCGACAAGCATAGTATGGCACCGGTCTTTATAATGTTCAAGAACGAATGCTATCAGTTGTCTTCCATATCCCTGGCGCTGGTATTCCGGATAGACAGCTATGCTCTTTATTTCGTAGATTCCTTTGTCCTCGCAGGTGATTACACAAGACGCTTTGACTGTATCATTATCGGATAGGATGAACATCTCTCCCCGTTCCAGATAACGGTCAATCATGGACTCTTGTTCGTCGGCAAGCAGCAGCAGGTCAAGATATTGCTTTTTGTTGCCGGATATGGGATGTATTCTTATCATATTTCTGAATTTCTGGTGTGAAGTTAGTCATTTTCTATTGAATTACAATGGATATCTCTTTTTAACTGTTGAATGGTTGAGAGTTGCCGGTGAACAAAATCTGCCATACGCCGTTCTTCTCATAACATGATAATCTGATGAAGTTATGAGTAAGTTGAAATTCTCTTTTCTGGTTTTGATGCTGATGGTATCAGTCTCGGCTTCTGCCGATTGGGCACCTGCTGATGTACAGGCTGCACTGAAGAAAATGTATCCTACGGCAGATGATGTTGCCTGGTCGCATGATGAATCTTATTATGTGGCAGATTTCCTGATGAACGGTTTTGATACGAAAGTCTGGTTTGACGGGCAGGCGCAATGGGTAATGCAACAGACGGACTGGGAGACAATGGACGAAGTGCCCCCTGCCGTTTACAATGCTTTTGCCGCCAGTGAATATTCCGGAGGGATGGTGCAGAATGTCACTTGGGTACAGTTTCCCAAATGGCAGTCCATCGTGGCGGTAGAGGTAGGGATGGCAAATCTCCAGACGAAATATCAGATATTGTTTACCCCGACGGGCGAAATCATCCGTGCCCGTAATGTCACCTATACATACAATCCGCTCGGCGCAGCCACTTTCTTGTAACGTCTGTTCGCATACCTGCTGAATTTATCATATCTTTGCCTTCCCAAACCAGACTTTTATGGACAAAGACACTTTTCAGCAGGAGGTTTATAATGTAGTGGCCGCAATCCCTCCGGGGCGGGTGGTGACGTACGGACAGATAGCCTATCTTGTCGGAAGACCTCAATGTTCGCGCATGGTGGGACATGCTATGCACGATGTGCCCGACGGCATGTGTCTGCCCTGCCATCGGGTAGTGAACAGCCAGGGCAGGCTGGCACCGTGCTGGGCGGAACAGCGGGCTTTGCTGGAGGCAGAGGGCGTGACGTTCAGAAAGAATGGGTGTGTGGACATGAAAAAATGCCAGTGGGAATTCATGAAAGAGCAAATACAATAAGATTATGAAATTTATAGGTGCACATGTATCGGCCAGTGGGGGAGTGGAAGCGGCTCCCGTCAATGCCAGTGAGATAGGGGCAAATGCTTTTGCCTTGTTTACCAAGAACCAGCGTCAGTGGGTGGCAAGGCCGCTGACGGAGGAGAGTATCAGGGTGTTTAAGGAAAATTGTGGGAAGCTTGGCTTCGATTCCCGCTATATCCTGCCTCACGACAGTTATCTGATAAATTTAGGGCATCCCGAAGAAGAAGGGTTACAGAAAAGCCGTGCCGCTTTTCTGGATGAGATGCAGCGCTGCGAACAATTAGGGCTGAAGTTACTGAATTTTCATCCGGGCAGCCATCTGAATAAGATTTCCGTGGAAGAGTGTCTGGACAAGGTCGCTGAATCCATTAATCTTATATTGGGCAAGACGCACGATGTGGTGGCTGTCATAGAGAACACAGCCGGGCAGGGTAGCAATGTGGGAAATGAGTTCTGGCAGCTGGGACATATCATTGACCGGGTGGATGACAAGTCTCGCGTTGGAGTTTGCCTTGATACCTGCCACACGTATACAGCAGGCTATGATATAGTGAATGAGTATGACAAGGTGTTTGAGGAGTTTGACACAGCGGTAGGTTTCGGCTATCTGCGCGGTATACACCTGAATGACTCCAAGAAAGCACTCGGCTCCAGAGTAGACCGTCACGACAGCATCGGCAAGGGGCTGATAGGTATGGATTTCTTCCGGCGCTTTATGCAAGATGTGCGTTTTGACGGTATACCTATTATTTTGGAGACGCCCGATGAATCGCTTTGGGCAGAGGAGATAAAACTGTTGAGAAGCTTTGTCTCCTCTGATTGAGAGACTATGCCCTGAATACACATTCTATACGGTTACCGTCCGGGTCGAGGACGACACTTTCAAAATATCCGTCGCCGGAGGTACGGGGCTCTCCTGCGATGGTATATCCCGCTGTACGTAGCCGTTCTGTCTGTCGGAGGACAGCTTCCTGGCTGTCGAAGGCAAAGGCAAAGTGGGTCAGTCCCAGTCTGTTTTCCTCAATAGGGGTATTCTGTATGTCCGTACGGCTCATCAGTTCCAAATCCGTTCCTTCATCGAAGTGAAGGAAATAAGATTCGAATCCTTTTTGGGGGTTGATGTACTTTTCATTGCTGCTCCCGTTGAAGTAACGTGTGTAGAACTCTTTCATCTCTTCCAGTCGGAAGGTCCAGATGGCGATGTGATGTATCTTCATAAGTTTGCTAAATTATAATCTGTGTTCTACCCGAGTAATCTGTGGTGGGGTTGGTAATTGCAGATGCAGAATAGGGAAAGGCTTTCCCGTCGGGTCGGTTTCGTCCCGGCCGGCCACTTGGAATCCCATATGTTGGTAAAATCGGCAAGCTTGTCCGTTCTGCTCGTTTACATCCACTTTGTGGATGTGTTTTTGGTGGACGGCGTACTCCATGAGCCGTTTTCCGTATCCCTTACCTTGTTGGTAGGGACGGACAAACAACATCTCGATGAGTTCATCGCTCAGTCCCATAAAGGCGGCAATTTCTTCTTTTTCGTTGCGGATGATGTAAAGCTCTACGGCAAGAAAGTACTGCTCTCTTATCAGCGGTTTGTAAAACTGTATATCCTTTTCTGCCAGGAAGTGATGTGTGCTGCGGACAGAGGCTTCCCAGACGGTCAACAGTTCGTCATAATCTTGTGGGGTAGGTCGGAGTATCATCATTTATTGCATTACTTTGCTGGTTATTAATCAGTAGGCAGTCAGAATTCAGCTTCTTTGGTAATCCTTACGGTTTCTCCCGTTATAGGGTGGGTAAATTCTAAGTATTCGGCATGCAGATAAAGCCGGTCTGCTTTCTCCCCGTAAAGTTCATCACCGATGATGGGGCAGTGCAAGCCAAGCGGGTGTGCTGCATGTATACGTAGCTGATGGGTTCTTCCCGTGCGCGGATAGAAAGCGATACGGGTCCGTTTCCCGTCCAGACGTTCCAGAACTTGATAATCGGTGATGGCGGGCTTTCCGTGTTCGGTGTGTACCATTTGCCGTGGGCGGTCAAGTGGATTCAGGCAAAGCGGGAGGTCGACCGTATCTTTGTCCTTTGGGACAATACCCTCGAGCAATGCGACATAACGTTTCCTGACCAGGCGGTTCTTGAACTGGGCCTGCAGGTTCTGGTGTACACGCTTGGTCTTGGCAATGAGCATTAAACCGGAAGTGGCCATGTCGAGACGATGCACCGTCAGGGGACCGTCAGCTTCGGGATATTGCTCACGCATCAGGCTATAGACGGAGACTGCATCTTCCTTGCCGGGAACAGACAGCATTCCTGCCGGTTTGTTGATGACCGAAAGCCATGGGTCCTCATAAACAATCTCCAGATTCTTGGAGGGTACCTGCATTCTTTTCAACATGGGGTTTTCCTCTACTTGTAGACCTTGCAGCATGTGTTGCAGTATAGGTTCGCACTTTCCTTTGCAAGCCGGATAATAGTGGCCGTGATGGCGTATCTCTGTCTTGGGGGAATCACCCCACCAGAATTCGGCCATGGCAATAGGTTTCCATCCGTGTAGATAAGCTTGTTGCAGCAGTTTGGGGGCCGCACATTCACCCGCACCGGCAGGAGGTGTCTTGTGCACGGTCTGCCCGAATATCTCACAGAGATTCTTGACTTCTCCCCGGTAATTCAGCATCCCGAACTGTTCGAATAGCTTTTGCTGCAATGCTGCAGAGCGGGTTTTACGTTCAGACTTCAATGCTGAAATCCGTCTTTCCCAGTCTTCTGTCTGCGTTTGCAGTGTGGTAATCCTTGCTTTCCATGAACGTTCCAGGCGTTTATATTTTGCCTTTTGGAACTGGCTTTCCCGTATCAGTTCGGCTTCTTCCTGCGCATTGAGTTCTTTTTCTTTTCTGCACTGTTCTCTGGCTGTTTTGGCTTCTTTCAACTGTGCTTTGGCTGTTGCCAGTATGTTTTCTGCTGACTGAATGGTCCGGGCAAGCTCTGCTGATAAGGCGGCATATGCTTTGTCATTTTCCAGTTGCCGGATGTTGCGGTTGATGGAAGAGATGTTCTCTTCTTCTATCTTGAAAAAGCCTTGTGGCTGTAGCAAGTCATATACGGGAGGAACAAAAAAGGGATGTAGGTTCTTTCCGGCCAATATGCCTGAGAATGCAGCTAAATATCCGATTTCTCCATGCTCGGTTTGTACAATCAGTACCCCGAACATTTTGCCTTGGCGCAGTTCGTCCTTCCATGCAGTTTGTCGGGTAAGATAGCTTTGTACTTCTTTGGCTGCCAATATACATAATGGGTGCGGAGTATAGCAGAAAGGATAGGTGAACCTTTCCGGAAGCGGAATGTCGGTTATGGAAGTAGTAAAACGGTGCAACATCATGTTGCAAAGATACTATATTTCTCTCATAACAGACCGTTTGTACTGCAAATCTTTATTTCGTTGTATATAGGTTGTAGCGCTTATGAAGAGAAAAACATCTTTGGGAAAGTTTTACTTATTCTCCGTTTATACAAATATGTATATATGTGTGAATTAACTTTGTTTTTGATAAATTGGCAACTCTGTTATCCTTAAAAAATGACTATTAATCTGTTTCGGATATTTTCTTCTTCCATAGACTTCTTTTTGTATACTTTAGATGTTATGCCGTCGTATGAATACGGATGAAGAGCTTTTGTCTTAGTGATACTTGTAAAATAAATTAAGTTATTGCCTTTTTTGTTTTATTGGAGAATGGTTGTTTTTTAAACTTCCTGGATATATAAAAGAAACTTATTTCTCTTTAAAAAGTTGTATATTAGTGCCTTAAAGCTTTTCAAAAGATTATATGGGCAAAAACAAAGAGAACTTAAACATATTCTTGCTTCATTTTTTAGAACGGTTGAATAGCAATGAACCCAATGAAAGGAAAGTTATTGAATCGTTGACCGATTTCTGCAACTACTATGACTTTACGAAAGGGTTTATCTATCAGACTGACGGATTCCGTTATTTCTTATTGAAAGAAACGATTGGAAATGAAGGTGGGACTATGAAACCTCGTTTCGATATGGGAGAGTTGAAAAAGGAGCATGTCGATGCCATGAAAGCTCGGGATAAACCTTTCTATGGAAACAGAAATGCGGATGCTTCATGGGATGATATTGACATTCTTGATTTCTACGGTGAGGATTCTTTGTTAATCAGGCATTTTGAAGATACTGAGGGTAAAATCATCGGATTCATAGGTTTTGCAGGCAGGGAGGAAGAGACCTATCTCACGGAAGAGGAGTTGCAAATCATTCATCTCTTGCTGGGCTCGTTCTCTAAGGAAATTGCGGTCAGGGAATATAAGGAAAGGGAAGTGAGGGCCAGCAATACATTAGGCAGTATCATGAATAATATGGGCGTTGATATTTACGTCAACTCTTTCGAGTCCCACGATATGTTGTATGCCAATAGGTCTATGGCAGAACCATATGGCGGTATCGAGCATTTCTGGGGGAAAAAATGCTGGGAGGCCCTCTACTCGGACAAGACGGGGGAGTGTGAGTTCTGCCCAAAGAGGCATTTGATAGATGAAAACGGACACCCCACCAAAGTCTATTCGTGGGATTATCAACGGCCATTTGACAAGTGTTGGTTTCGCGTGTTCAGTGCAGCCTTTGCTTGGGTGGACGGGCAGATGGCGCATGTCATTACCAGTGTGGATATCGACCATCAGAAAAAGATAGAGGAGGAATTGCGGGTCGCCAAGGATAAGGCAGAACATCTGGACCGCTTGAAGTCTGCTTTCCTGGCCAATATGAGTCATGAAATCCGTACTCCGCTCAATTCCATTGTCGGTTTTGCAAGCATCATTGCCGAACTGGACGATAGGGAAGAACGCCAGGAATACCTTGCCATCATGCAGGAGAATACGGAACTGCTCTTGCAACTGATATCCGACATTCTGGATTTGGCAAAGATAGAAGCGGGAACACTTGATTATAATATGGGGTATGTGGATGTCAGTGACTTCTGTAAGGACGTGATGCGCAACTATGATATAAAGGAAGACAAGGCTGTACCGGTTCTGTTGGCTCCCGACTTGCCCGATTACCGTATCTATACCGACAAGAAACGTCTGATGCAGGTGGTCACCAATTTTATAAACAACGCTTTGAAGTTCACCAGTGAAGGGCAGATCCTTTTGGAATATCATCCGGTGGAAGGTACCGATCAGATAGAGTTTTCTGTGACGGACACCGGTATGGGTATTGCTCCGGATGCCGTGGCTACTGTGTTCGACCGCTTTGTAAAGCTTAATACCTTTGCGAAGGGCACGGGTTTAGGCTTGTCCATCTGTAAAAGTATCATTGAGCATCTTGGCGGGACTATCGGTGCTGAGTCGGAATTGGGAGTCGGCAGCCGTTTTTGGTTCAGGCATCCGTGTGCCGAATGATTTTATTTGCCTATATTTGTGCGAACTTCAATATTTATGGATAAAAAACTCTGTACCGATGAAAAACAAGACATGGACGTGCCTGGTTGTTGTGTCAGCAGCATTGCTGATGGCGGGTTGCGGCAGCAGGACAAAGAAACAAACAAATGAAGATGTAAGTATGGATAGTGTCGGTGTAACATGCAGTGGCGTAAAGACCTTGCAACTGGAGGGAGTGCAGGCCACTTGGATTCAGGATAATGCTGGTGAGCATTTGATGCCGAGAACGATTTTCCCGGATGCAAGCGATGAATTGATGGAAAGTTTGTCGCTTCAAGGCGGTATTCCTTCTTCCATGAGCACCTTCCTGGTAGATACGAATGGTATCCGTATCCTTTTTGATACGGGAATGGGAGCTCCCGGCAGTCGTCTGTTGCCCGGATTACAATCTTTGGGTATCTCTCCGGCAGATATTGGATATCTGTATCTTACCCATTTCCATGGCGACCATATCGGTGGAATGATGAAGGGAGACAGTGTAGTCTTCCCGAATGCCGAAGTGTACGCATCAAAAGTGGAATATGATGCCTGGATGGCAATGCCTGCCGAAAGGAAGGCGCAGGTCGTAAAGACGATGGATGCCTATAAGGAACGGCTGCATCTGTTTGAGTTTGGCGATACCTTGCCGGGCAATGTGGTTGCCATGGAGGCAGTCGGTCATACTCCCGGTCATACGGTTTTCCAGAGTGGCAAGTTACTGGTGATTGGTGACCTCATCCATGGTGCGGCCCTTCAGTTGGAGCATCCGGAATACTGCGCTTCCTATGATATGGATAAGGAAGCTGCCGTGAAAGCACGCAAGTATTTCCTCCAATATGCCAAGGACAACCAATTGACGATGGCAGGTATGCATCTTCCTGCTCCGGCCTTCAAATAGAATAGGAGAGTGTCAAAAGTATATGAGTACTTTCATTATGCTATATTTAGGCGCGGATAGTTCTGAGCCCCTCGTTATTCCTTTTTACTTTTAGAAGCGGCAGTCTTGTTCGATGTATGTCATATATTCGTCGTAACTGATGTGCCTGCCTCCCATTGTTTTGAGGTGAGGGGTTTCGAACTGGCAATCTATCATGACGCCTCCATGTTCCCTGAAGAATTGGGCCAGATGGATGAGGGCCAGCTTCGAGGCGCTGGGAACGAGTGAGAACATGCTCTCTCCAAAGAAACAACGTCCCAGGGTCACTCCGTACAGCCCACCTACCAATTGCTCTTCTTCCCATACTTCCACGCTGGCGGCGAATCCTTGTTCGTGCAGGTGCGTATAGGCTTCCATCATCTTCGTTCCGAGCCAGGCGCCTTCTTGTTCTATCCGCAATTCTCCGCAGGTTTGTATGATGTCTTGGAAAGCTTCGTTGAAGGTGATTTCGTACTTTCCTTTGTTGATGAGCGTACGCATGGAGTGGGAGATATGGATTTCGTCCGGAAAGATGACGAAACGGTCCATCGGGCACCACCATTGTATCAGTTCTTCCCGAAATGCGTACCAGGGGAAGATGCCGTTGGAGTACGCCAGGATGAGGCGGTCAATGGATAGGTCACCGCCCACAGCGAGCAACCCGTCGGGGTCGCCGTAGTGAGGGTCGGGGAAAGCAAGTTTATCCGTCAGTTGAAAGACCATATCGTTATTCGGTTGCGGGTTGTAGTTTCAATGCTCCGTTTTCCACTTGCACGCGGACTTTTCCTCCTGCCTTCAATGTACCGAACAGAATTTCGCGCATCAGCAAGGGTTTCAAGTGGGCGGCTATCACGCGGTCCATCTCCCGGGCGCCGTATTCGGGAATAAAACCCCGTTGGAGCAGCCATTCGTGTGCTTCCTGGCTCAATACCATTTCCACCTGGCGGGAAGATAGCTTGCTGCCTAGTTCTCCGAGTTTCTTGTCGAGGATAAGTGATGCCATCGGGCGGTCCATGTCATGGAAGACCACCGTGGCAGAGAGGCGGTTGATGAATTCGGGCTTAAAGGTTTTCTTGACTTGTTTCAGCATGGCTTCTCCGGCGGTGACCTGACTGTTGAAGCCGATGGACGCTTGGCGGGCATATTGTGCTCCGGCATTGGAGGTCATGATGAGGACCACGTGTCGGCAGTCGGCTTTCCGTCCTTTGTTGTCGGTCAGTACGGCATAGTCCATTACTTGCAGCAGGATGTTGAATACGTCGGGATGCGCTTTTTCTATCTCATCGAGCAGTAGCACGCAGTTTGGGGTCTTGCGTATGGCGTCGGTCAGCAGGCCGCCGTCCTCGTAACCCACGTAGCCGGCAGGCGAGCCAATCAGTTTGGCTACGGTATGCTTTTCGGTATATTCGCTCATGTCAAAACGTTGCAGGGCAATACCCAGCTCGGCGGCGAGCACTTTGGCAACTTCGGTCTTTCCTACTCCGGTGGGGCCTACAAAGAGCAGGCTTGCCAGCGGTTTGTTTTCGTCCAGCAGTCCGGCTTTGGACATTTGCACAGCTTCCACCACCTGACGGACGGCTTCTTCCTGCCCGTAGATGCGGGAGCTGATGCGTTCGTGCAGGCTTTCCAAGGCGGTGGTGTCGTCCTCTTTCATGGCGAGGGCATTGACTTTGCAGGTACGTGCCAGTATGTCGGTTATCAGTGCCTTGTCCACGGTCTGTTCCTCGGAGTCTGTGGGGTATATTTCCCGGTAAGCTCCTGCTTCGTCCACCAGGTCGATGGCTTTGTCGGGCAGGAAACGGTCGCTGATGTAGCGGGCGCTTGCCTTTACGGCATAGGGGATGACGTCGGGCTCGTAGGTGACGCCGTGGTAGGTTTCGTATTTCTCTTTCAGGCCTTCTACGATATGTATGGCTTCTTCAATGTTCGGTTCCAGTATGTCTATCTGCTGGAAGCGGCGTACCAGTCCCTTGCTGCGTGCGAAGTAGCGGTTGTACTCGTCGTAGGTGGTGGAGCCGATGAAACGTATTGCCCCGGTTTCCAGATAGGGTTTCAGCATGTTGGAGGCATCCATAGAGCCTTCGCCCGTGCGTCCGGCGCCTATCAGGTTGTGTATCTCGTCGATGTAGACGATGGCGTTTCCCTCACGACCGATGCCTTCCATGATACTTTTCAGCCGCTTCTCGAAATCGCCGCGATATTGTGTGCCTGCCAGTAGACTGCCCAAGTCCAGCTCATAGATGCGGAAGCCGGCAAGCCGTTCGGGGACGTTGCCCGCTTCGATACGGGCGGCAAGCCCATAGGCAAGGGCTGTTTTGCCTACACCGGGTTCGCCCACATGCAACGGGTTGTTCTTTTCTTTGCGGCAGAGCACTTGTATGGTTCGCTCCAACTCCATCTCCCTGCCGATAAGCGGGTTGTGGTCTGCCAGATGGTCGTTGAGGCAGGTCACGTAGTTACGCCACGGTTCTGTTTTCTCTTGTTCATCGGGAGATGGCGTACCGCCTGCTTCTTCTGCCAGCTCCGCTTCTTCGTAGTGGGTAATGAGCAGACTGAGGAATTCGGGCAGGTCGCCGCCGACTGCTTCCTTTAGGAAATGGCATGCCCAGGAATCTTCCAGTTGCAGCAAGCCTTGTATCAGATGAGGAACATCCAGCTCTTCGGCGCTGGAATACTCTGTCACCGTATAGGCATGTTGCAGGAGTGAGCTGAGCTGGACGGAAAGTCCCAACTCGTATTCCACATTGTCGGGGACAGTGTCCACTTCTTCCGTCAGATAGTTTTCCAGCGAGATGCTGAGCTCCACATAATTGTAGAAGGTATCTTGCAGGGTGTGGATAAAGGGTTCCTGCTCTATAATGGCGCTCAGCAGATGTTCGGGCATGATGAACTCGTGCCGGTAAGACTCGGCCTTTCTTTGTGCGGAAGCGAATGCTTGGTTTACGAATATCGTATTTTTTATATCCATATTGTTTCTTTCTTCTTATTCTTCTTCCTCCGGGGTGACGGTGAGCCGGAGGGGGAAACCTTCATTGCGTGCCATGCGGGTGGCTTTCTGTACTTTGGAGTGGGCGATGTCGTATGAGTAGATGCCCACTACCGCGGAGTTGCTCTTGTGCACCTGCAGCATCAGTGTTTCCGCTTCTACCGATGATTTGTAAAAGACGGTGGTGAGTACCTTTACCACAAACTCCATGGTGGTGAAGTCATCATTGTAGATGGTGACTTTAAAGCGTCGGGGTTCCCGTAGTTCTATGCGTTCTTTTTCTTTGAAAGAAGATTGCTGTTGTTCCATTTCTTTGAAAAACTACTGTTAAGACATTGTTCTACCGTTGTGTGGGCAACGAAAACTCCTGCCAGTCATATTCGTCTCCGTACTCGTCGGCTATGGCTATGCGTATGGTGACGTTACCCGTCTTTATCCGTTCTCCGGCACTGATGTTGGCGGTGTATTTCACACCGTTGCGCGGAGTTATTTGCTCTATCATGACCGACGGCGATATGTAAATACGCTTCATGCCCGTGGTTTCCACCACCACCGGCACTACGTTGTAGGCTGTTTTGTTTCCTTCGTTCATGATTTCAAAAATCACTTTACAGTTTTCGCCCGAATTGATGACGTGGTTGCGGCTGTCGTCAATGAAACGTATATTCCGTATCCTCAAGTGGTCGATGGCCGATGCTTGCGGCTGTCTTCCGGATTGCGGGGGATAGGGCTGTGTCCTTTCTATCCGGTAGCTGTACTCCTCCTGCTTTTTGGGGGCTGTGGCTGCATTGGCAATGGCAGCTCCCGCAATGGTTCCTATGATGGTGCCGATGGCGGAACCCCGGTATCCTCCCCGCCAGCCTCCGTTGCTGTCTCCTATCAAGCCGCCGATGGCACCGCCTACATTACTTCCGATGGCAGCTCCTGCGAGTACTGCGTTAGGGTCGCCTACAGCCATCTGGCTTGTGCCGCATCCGCTGAGGATGATGGTTGCTGCCAGGATTCCTATAAAAGACTTTTTCATGTTCATATCCTATAATTATTATATTGGGCAGATTGTTTTATAAAAGGGCTATTCCCAGTAAATCATCTTTTTGGTCATGCCTCCGTCAATGGTGATGTTTTCGCCATTGATGAAGTCGTTTTCGTCTTGACATAGGAATACGCACATACGGGCAATATCTTCCGGTTTACCAACCCGTCCGGAGGGATGTTGCGAATGGTCTTCTGCCCGTAATTGTTCATAATCGTGTGTCTGAATCCAGCCCGGAGAGATGGAGTTGACCGTGATGTGCCACTCTGCAAGCGATAAAGCCAACGCATGCGTCAACGAATAGATGCCTCCTTTGGAAGCTGCATATCCTTCACTGCCCGGTTCACTCATCAGATAGCGCGTAGAACAGAGATTAATGATTCTTCCGTAGGTATTCGTGTTGTTTTGACTTTTGCGGTGTACTGCCAACGCATGTGAAGTAATGAACACCGGACGTAAATTCACAGACAATATTTTATCGAAAGTCTCCACACTCGTTTCTGTGATGGGAGAGAATTCACTGATGCCGGCATTGTTTATAATGATGTCAATATCCCCCCATTCCTTGAAAATATTTTGCAGGCACAGTTCCAATGCTTCTTTGCTGTTTAGGTCGACGGGATAGAATTGTGCTCCGGTGGCTTGGGCGGTTTGCTGCCCTTTCAGTTCATTCTTGTCACAAAAGGCTACTTGGTAATTAAGCTTGCAGAAAGCTTCTACAATGGCTTTGCCAATACCCCCTGCACCTCCGGTAACGAACACTTTCTTTCCACCTTTTTTGAGGGGAAGTGTCGGCTTATGTAGCGTTTGTGCCTTACCGGATTTTTTCGCTTTCTCCCAAGCTGCTTTGCGTGCCCGGTATTGCTCGTACTGATTTTCAAGATAATTATCGGCCATATATGTTTCCGGTTTTATTGTTTAACTGTCTTTTCTCCGAATAAGTTCACTATATTGATACAAGCCTTCATCTCTCTTCCTCCTTTTTTCCTTGAATTCTCTTTACTTGTTCCTCTATTTCCTCAATCGAAGGCAGTTGACTTTTAATATCTTCGGGAATCAGCTTAGACAGCTCATACTCTGATATGCCGATAGGCTGATTTGTTGATTCCAGTGCATATTGCGCCATTACTTGGTTTTTTGTCTTGCAGATAAGCAAGCCGATGGTGGGGTTATCGCCAGGTTTACATTTTAGATGGTTTACGGCACTGATATAAGTACCGAGTTGACCTATAAATTCAGGTTTGAACTTCTGCACTTTTAGCTCGATTACGCAATAACAACGCAGTCCCAAGTGGTAAAAAAGCAAGTCGGGATAGATTGTTTCATCGCCTACTTCCAAAGGCATTTGACGCCCTACGAATGCAAATCCTTTACCCAATTCAAGCAGAAAACGAGTTATATTTTGTGTCAAAACCTTTTCTAACTCTAATTCTTGAAAATCTTTGGTAATGGTCAGGAAATCGAAGTTATAGGGGTCTTTGAGTGTCTGTAGAGCTAGGTCACTTTGCGGTTTTGGTAGCAGACGACTGAAATTGTTTACCGCTTTGCCTTGCCGCTCATAGAGATTGGTATCAAGAAAGTTGAGCAAAACGGCACGACTCCAGCCGTTTTCTACAGTTTCATTCAGATAGAATAGAGCCTTATCCACTTCCTTGCATTGGGAGATGATATAGAGATGATGCCCCCAAGGGATGGAGAAAAATTTCTCTTCACCTAATTTGGAAACAACTTGTTGCCAAATTGTATATGGCTCATTATAAAATAGATACCACTGCTTTATACTGCGTATGTTTCTATATGAGAACCCTTTCATATCAGGAAATTCTGCCATCAGCTCACGACTCAACTCTTCGAGAAATCCGCTTCCCCAAGTCATTTCTTTCTGCCGTTCTATAATTTCTGCCCCCAGTTGCCAGTAAAGGTGAAGCAGTTCGCTGTTCACGCGTACAGCCGCTTTAATCTGTGCACTACGAATGTCTTGTTTTAGGTGGTTTACCCAATCCTTGAACGGTTGATTTATAGATAGTGCTGTTTTCATATTTTTATTTTCTTCATCGTCATATTCGATGTTTCTATTTCACAAAGTTAAGAAAAAGAATTTATTTCAACTGTAATCCTTTCCGTCTTTTCTACCTCTCCACTTTTACCACACAATATACCATCTCCCCCTCTCTTTCCTTTACCTCATCCCGTGTTGCTGCAATATCCTCCCGAACACGTTCACCCGTTTTGCAGAGAATAGGTATCGCACTATGTCACTGTATTTCCTCCTATATTTTCGCAGGCGATAATTATTCCCCTTGTAGGGCTTCAAAAGGGAATCCGTCTGTTTCCCTAAGGAGAACGGTTTGTTTCAATATGGAGAACAGTTTGTTTCATTAGTAGGAAACTGTTTGTTCCGTTAAAGAAAACAGTTTGTTTTATTGAGTGCGAACAGTTTGTTTCATAGTATGTGAACACTTTGTTTCTTACTGTTGTAACAAAGTGTTCACCGTTGTGAACTAAAGTGTTATCTATATTTTCAGTGATAAAATGACATGAAAAGGGGGCTGAAGATTACCTTTCTACCATTTGTATTCCTCGCTGTAGGAGTCGAAAGCCGGTTCTCCCGGAATGTTGTATTGGTGGAAAGTTCTGCGGATATAGTTCTGGTCTTCGGGGGAAAGGTAAGATTCTTCCCGGTAGAAGCGGTAGTATTTTCCGCGGCCGAAATGGGCTATCAACTGGCTTTTCAGAGGTTGGAGATTCTTGTAGGGAACTTCATCGAGCAAGTGGCTGATTCCCCATGCGACATGTATCTTTTGTGTCGATTGGAAATAGGCGCATTGGCTGCTATCCTCTGGAATACACAGTGGATTGATGATGCGGATGGACGGGTACTCGGGGGTATCGCGAAGGGCGGCTAAGCGATGCAGGCAGTTGTCGGCTTTCGGGCATTGGTTGTTGAAACAGCGTGAGTAGTTGGCAGGTGCTAAAGGTTTCTCGGAAGAATGTCTCATGTTTATATATACTTTGATGAAGCGACAAAGATAGCACTAACTTTTTGATATAGCCTTCTGTTCTCTTGTTTGAAATGCCCCCTCATTGAAAAAACAGCAGCCGGAACCACTGAATTCAGTAATTCCGGCTGTACCGTTCTTTCTTATAAGTATGGATGGACTATTTCACCTGGATGATGTCATAATTCAAGTCACTCACAGCTTCCTGCAGGCTGTCGTTGACAAGGCGCAGGGTTGTGTCGTTCACTACTACGAAGTACACCGGAGTGTCCCCGTCGTTCGGGGTCAGCTTGATGGCTGTTTTCTTCTTGTTGTCGACGTCTTTCTGGATAACTTCTTTCTTTCCTTTGGAAGTAAAGCTCTTGTTCTTTCCGGGGCCTTCGGCATCCAGATAAGTTGTTACCAGCGTGTAGCCGCTTTCTCCGTCGGGACCTACACTGTCTACACTCAATACATACTGGATGCCCGGACCGTCGGCGGCGGGAAGGATTCCTTCGTATACGGCTACGGCAGACGAGTCATTGCCGGTAACAGCCATTACACTTTCGTCCATGGCGACGGCGTCATTGTTCTGAGTTCCTTTTGATTGGCAGGATACCAATGCAGCGGCAAGGGCTGCAATCATCATTACTTTTTTCATTGCTTTAATGGTTTAAGTTAATTATAAAGACGCAATAGCGTTTGTTATTCATCTTCTTCTTTCTTGATGACGAGCAGCTTGTCCACCCGTCCGCGGTCCATATCCACCACTTCGAAGTCCAGGTTTTTGTAGCTGAACAAGTCTCCGGCTTTCGGCACCCGTCCTATCAAGAACATGGCAAGACCGCTCAAGGTGGTGAAGTCTTCTTCTTTCAGGTCATCATAGTTCATAATGCCCATCGCCTCCATAAAGTCATCCAGATTCATGGAAGCTTCCACCAGCATGGAACCGTCTTGACGAACAACGATTTCCTCTTCTTCCGTTTCATTCTCTTCGAGGATGTCTCCGAAGATACTTTCCGTCAAATCGTGCAGGGTGATGATACCTTCTGTATTTCCATACTCGTCTACAACAACTCCGAACTTGTTTTTGTTCTTCTTAAACAGCTCTAAAACTTTCTTTGCATACAAACTTTCCGGAATAAACAAAGCAGGGCGTGCAATACTACGTAAGTTGAAGGGTTGTTCGCCGCCCATCATCAAGATGATGTCCTTTACGGAAACCACACCGATAATCTCGTCCTTTCCCCGCTCCACCAGGAGATATTTGCTGAAGTGTTCTTCGTGGATGATACGCAGCACCTCTTCCGGTGTGTCTGTGGGATGGAGCACAACGATGTCGCGGCGATAGGTCATCAGGTCATTCGCTCTTTTGTCCGAGAAGCGGAACACGTCACGCAACATTTCCGTTTCGTCTTTGTCGATGACGCCTTGTTCCGAGCTTTGGTGCAGAATCATCTTCAGTTCGTCTTGTGTCATTTGGCGTTCTTCGCCGCTGTTCAGTCCGATGAGTTTGTTCATCAGTTTGGTGGAAGCGCTCAGCAGGCATACAAACGGATAGGAAATCTTGGTCAGCACAATCATGAAGGGGCTGAGCATGGTGGCCCATCGTTCCGGGTTGTTCAAGGCGATGGACTTGGGCACCAGTTCGCCTATGATGAGCGACAGATAGGTGATGATGGCTACTACGGTAATCATGGCGAGAGTCTTGGCATAGGCGGCTACTCCCGGAATGAGGGCGAACAGCGGTTCTACGTCATCAGCGATGGTGGCACCACCATAGGCACCGGATACGATACCGATAAGAGTAATACCGATTTGGATGGTGGAGAGGAATTTTTCGGGTTCTTCCAGTTGTTTCAATACTCCTTTGGCTCTTTTGTTCCCTTTTCCGACAAGAGTTTCAAGGCGTGCTTTACTTGAGGAGACTAAAGCGATTTCATACATGGCAAAAATGCCGTTCAGAATAAGTAAAAGTAGAATGATAATAAACTCCATAGTGGATTTTGAATAGTTTGTGAGGCAAAGATAATGATTTTTCAGTATTTATTGTTAATATTGCCATCCATTAGAAAAAATAAACAATAAATAGATGAAAAAAAGAATTATTGCCTTGGGGCTTTTGTGGTGTCTGTTTGCCGTAATGTTGCAGGCGGCACGTGTAGACACGGTGTTGGTGAGAAGTACAGCCATGAATAAGGATGTAAAAGTTGTGTATGTATTGCCTGATAAGGCTATCGGCAAGCAGGCTTGTCCGGTGGTTTATCTGTTGCACGGTTATGGTGGCAATGCGCGGAGCTGGGTGCAGTTGAAGCCGGAATTGCCGCAGATGGCGGATGAGAAAGGAATCATATTTGTATGTCCGGACGGCAAGAACAGTTGGTATTGGGACAGTCCGGAGAATCCTGCCTACCGTTATGAGACTTTTGTCACCTCGGAACTGGTGAAGTATACAGACGGGAACTATGCTACCATTCCCGATAGCAAGGCACGTGCCATCAGTGGATTGAGTATGGGCGGCCACGGTGCTTTGTGGAGTGCTATCCGCCATAAGGATGTGTTCGGTGCAGCGGGCAGTATGAGTGGAGGAGTGGATATACGGCCGTTCCCCCAGAATTGGGAAATGAGCAAGCAGTTGGGAGAGTTTGCTGCCAACAAGGCATCTTGGGATGCGCATACGGTGGTCAACCAGCTGGATAAGATTGTAAATGGAGACTTGGCGCTAATCATCGACTGCGGTGAGGCCGATTTCTTTCTTGAAGTGAACAAGGACTTGCACAACCGGCTGCTGGCAAGGAAGATAGACCATGACTTCATCACCCGTCCCGGTGGACATACCGGAACGTATTGGAACAACTCCATAGACTATCACGTCCTTTTCTTCGACAAGTTCTTTAAGAAGTAAGTAGTTTATTATTCGATGGTATAGTTCACGGTGCGTGTGTAGTCCTGCTCGTAGCCGTTCCTTATATGCCTGACGACTGCATGGCAGGAAGTGACGATACCCCGGTTATCTAACGTATAAGTATAGGTGGTGGTCTCTTCACTTTCTCCGTTGCTGTCCGGGATGAGTTGGGTAATCAGATAGTTTGCAGGTTCTCCCAATATCTTCCCGTATATGGCAACCGCATGCATGGAAAGCGGATACATGTCCGTAATGAATAGGCTTGGTATTTCGGAGATATTTGCAATTTCATTGCCTGATGGTGTGGTAGCCGTACTGTTGTGCTCAAAAGTGTCAACCTTTTGCTGTATGCGCAATGCCCGGAAGTTGCTGTAGTCTATTGTAATGAATGAGTATTCTTTTCCGTCGTCCAGCTTTTCTGTGATGTTTTCCAGATAGTATTTGTCTTCGGTGTTGATGAGGTAGGAGAAGGTGTAAGTACGGGTATTTCCTGCCATATCCTGACTGGTACAAGTGGTGGCATAACCTTTGTCATTCAGCGTGTAGGTTGATACTGTACCTGCTTCGTCGGTTATCACGGCTTGATGGTCCTTGTATTCGACAGTAGTGGTATTCTCTATCTCGAAGAGTTCGTCTCCTGCCGTAAAGCTCTGTTTGCCGGTGTAGCCGGTCAGCCTGCCTGCACTGTTGTAAAGATAGGTATGGGTGGCAGTAACCGGTTGCGCATCGCTCTCTATCACTTCTTTGAGTTCGATTTTGGAGAAAGGAGTGGTGGGGTAGGTTGACGGCTCCGGTTCTGGCGTATCATTGCCATTGTTATCATCGCTGCAAGCTGCCAGTCCGCCGAGCAACAGCAGGCTGAACATGATTCCCGAAAATCGGGTGATGATTGTAACTCTTCTGTTTAGTTTCATCCTATTGGTCTTTTTATTTGATGCGTACGGCATGGCTTGCCCGGCGTTCAATGGAGTTTGCGAGAGTGGTCACTCTTAAAGAACGGGTATCTTCTTGTGCGGGCGGTTGTATGCTTCCGTCGATGGCGCCGAGTGCAGTGCTCAATAAGGCTTCGTTGGTATCTCCAAAGGGCAGGAAACGTGACATGTCGCTCATCTCATTCACTACATATCCCGAGTAGGCCGGTTGGAATCCGGATTCATAATCAGATTTCCCTTCCGAATTGTATATCTTGCAGACGATGGGATTCATCGTTATCATCAGTTCGGGGCTGGAGAAATTCCTGGAACCTACATTCTTGCCTACGGTAGTACCGCCGATGATGACAACATCCATATACGGGTCGAGGCAGTTAATCACCATTTCGGAGGCGGAGGCAGTCTGGCTGCTGGTAAGTACGTAGAGAGTATTCAGGTTTAGGTTTGCTCCGTTTCCGATGAGTCCGGAGTTCAGGGTGAACGGTACTATCTGCGGATTGAAGCGGTTGTTGAATTCCAGGTACCCCAACTCTTGTCCCAAGGCGGAGGAAGGTGCAAGCATGGTACACAGCAATTCTGCGCAACTCAGTAATCCACCGTTGTTGTAGCGCAAGTCAAGGATGAATTCGTTGACTTGCTGTGATGCGAAATATTGGAATGCGCTGCGCAGGTCGTTGTCATATTCATTACTGTTGTCCGTGGGGCCGGAACTGAAGTGGTTGTAGACCAGATAACCTATTTTCTTGCTGCCTGATGTATATACATTCTTATAGTGCACCGGGTTGTCGTTGACGGGACGCGCCGATGCTATCTGTCTGGGTTTGTCGTAAGCAACGATGACATTTTTCTCCACGTCGTAATAACCTACTGTAAGTTCCATGGCACTACTTCCATACAGTTTCTTATAATTCTGTTCAGTAATAAAGTTCCCGTCCATCTTCATAATCCAGTCACCCCGTTTCAGCCCGATTTCCGAGGCCGGGCTTCCGTCGGCAACGTAAAGAATCTGTGCAACAATGGCATTCTCTTCTCCTTCTACTTCTATCTGGTTGGTAGTGAACTGGAATCCGTAGCTGTAATCCGTATAGGGGATGCTGCGGGTAGTGGTGATGCTGACCAGACTGTCGATGGTGGAGAATTTGTCTTCTTCGGATTTGAGCGAGGCAAAGAAAGTGAAAGGGGCTTGAAAATAGTTCAGGTCGTTGGTATGGGGGATAGCGTCTACCCAATAGTACCACACACGCATGGTATCGTCAATCCAGCGGTCTGTCTGGGTCTGTCCGGCATACTCTTTCCAGCGGTCCACCCCGCAGGAAGTCAGATAAATGGGAAGAATCAGGGTTCCCAATATGAGTATCAGTATATTTCTTGCTTTCATGGGGGCAAAGATAGTGCAAATTGAGTGCAGAACTTTCATGCTTGCATGAAAAAGTTTTGCCGAAATGCAGTCTATCTTATCTAAAGATAGAAAATAGCTTGCTTATCTACCACAATTGTGGTATAAAATTCCCTAATCTGTGTCATTGTCTGCCCCGGCTTATCGCTCTATCTTTGCAACATCCGAATGAGAAACGGTTTATTCACCTAAAATACAAACGACAATGGAAACAAAGAAATTGCACTTTGAGACTCTACAACTTCACGTTGGACAAGAACAACCCGACCCGGCAACTGATGCCCGCGCCGTACCTATCTATCAGACAACTTCGTATGTATTCCGTAATTCGGCCCATGCGGCAGCCCGCTTTGGCTTGCAGGACCCGGGGAATATTTACGGGCGGTTGACGAATTCCACCCAGGATGTGTTCGAGAAACGTGTGGCGGCTCTGGAAGGCGGTGTTGCCGGATTGGCCGTAGCCTCGGGTGCGGCAGCCATCACTTATGCCTTTGAGAATATCACCCGTGCAGGCGACCATATCGTGGCAGCTAAGACCATCTACGGTGGAACGTATAATCTGCTGGCCCACACATTGCCTGCCTACGGGGTTACCACTACTTTTGTGGACCCGGGCAATCTGGACAATTTCGAGAAAGCGATTCAGGAGAATACCAAGGCAGTATTCATTGAAACGCTGGGAAATCCGAATTGCAACATCATTGACATTGATGCCGTTGCTGAAATAGCACACCGTCACCGGATTCCTCTGATTATAGATAACACCTTCGGTACTCCTTACTTGATTCGTCCCATAGAGCATGGGGCAGATATTGTAGTCCATTCGGCAACGAAGTTCATCGGAGGGCATGGTACGTCCTTGGGTGGTGTTATTGTAGATAGCGGCAAGTTCGACTGGGTGGCCTCGGGGAAGTTTCCCCAACTGACGGAACCGGACCCGAGTTATCATGGAGTACGTTTCGTCGACGCTGCCGGTCCTGCTGCCTATGCCATCCGTATCCGTGCCGTATTGTTGCGTGATACCGGTGCCACAATCAGTCCTTTCAATGCTTTCATTCTGTTGCAAGGATTGGAGACGTTGTCGCTTCGCGTGGAACGTCATGTGGAGAATGCCTTGAAAGTGGTTGAATTCTTGAAGAAGCATCCCAAAGTGGTTGCCGTGAACCACCCGTCCCTGCCCGAGCATCCTGACCACGCGCTTTACGGGAAATACTTTCCGAATGGAGGCGGTTCTATCTTTACGTTTGAGGTGCGGGGCGGTGTGAAGGAAGCGCAGACGTTTATTGACAGTTTACAGATATTCTCGTTGCTTGCCAATGTGGCTGATGTGAAATCCCTGGTTATCCATCCTGCCACCACTACCCATTCCCAATTGAGTGCACGGGAATTGGAAGAACAAGGCATCAAACCGGGCACGGTCCGCCTCTCCATCGGGACAGAACATATCGATGATTTGCTGGACGACTTGTCCCAGGCATTTGACAGAATTTAAAAGAATAACAGTATACGATAGAATGAATATTGCTGTATTATTGTCGGGAGGTGTAGACAGCTCCGTGGTGGTACATCTCCTTTGCGAACAAGGTTACCGTCCTTCTCTATTTTATATCAAAATAGGGAGGGACGATGCCGATTATATGGACTGCTCTGCGGAAGAGGATATGGAGATGGCTTCTGCCATTGCCCGGCGTTATGGATTATCGTTGGAAGTAGTGGACCTGCACCGGGAGTATTGGGACCAGGTGGCGGCTTATGCCATTGATAAAATAAGACGTGGCTTGACTCCCAATCCGGATGTGATGTGCAACAAGCTGATAAAGTTCGGGTGCTTTGAGCAACGTGTGGGGAAGGATTTCGATATCACGGCAACCGGGCACTACGCCACTACGGTGTTGAGGGATGGAAAGACATGGCTCGGTACCGCTGCCGATTCCGTGAAAGACCAGACCGACTTTCTGGCACAGATAGATTATCTGCAAGTTTCCAAACTGATGTTTCCATTGGGCAGACTGATGAAGAATGAGGTTCGTGACATAGCCCTGCGTGCCGGATTGCCCAGCGCCAGACGTCGTGACAGTCAGGGCATCTGCTTTCTGGGAAAGATTGATTATAATGATTTTGTGCGCCGTTTCCTTGGCGAAAGGGAAGGGGATATTGTGGAGTTGGAAACGGGTAGAAAGTTGGGCAAGCATCGGGGCTATTGGTTTCATACCATCGGCCAGCGTAAAGGATTGGGGTTGGGTGGAGGACCGTGGTTTGTTGTCCGCAAGGATGTGGAGGAGAATGTGATTTACGTGTCCCGCGGATGTGATACGGCATTGCAATACGGCAATGAATTCCGTATGTACGATTTTCATTTCATTACGGATAATCCCTGGAAGGGAGCGCAGGAAGAGGTGGAGGTGACTTTCAAGATACGCCATACGCCGGAGTTTGTCAAAGGCAGGTTGCAAAAGGAGGCGGAGGGTTACCGCATTGTTTCGGAAGAAAAGCTGCAAGGCATTGCTCCGGGCCAGTTCGGAGTGGTGTATGATGCTGATGCCCGGCTGTGTGTCGGGAGCGGGGAGATTTATATATAATATTCCACCAAGTCTACGATGCCTGCCTTCATGGCATATTTGGTGGCTTCGTGCGCATTGTTTACACCCAGTTTCCGGAAGATATTCTTCCGGTGGCTGTTTACCGTATGGAAGCTGAGGTTTCGTTCGGCGGCTATTTCTTTGGTTGTTTTCCCCAGGGCTATCTCTTTTAGGATGCTCCGTTCGGCAGTAGTCAGTAAATCATCTTTGATGGTAGGATGAGTGGGGGAGGAGGAACCGTTGCCTGCGAGCAGCAGGTTACTGACGTGATTACAGATGAATCGCTCCTTGCGTGAGGCGCATTGTAGTGCGGTCAGTATCTCTTCTTTGGAATTATCCTTCAGCGCTACGCCGAATGCCATGCTGCTGAACAATACCTGGCGCAGGAACGGTAGGCTCAATTCGTCGGAAAAGAGTAGCCAATCGGCTTCCTTGAAGCGTTCGTGAAGTACCATTAGCTCTTCGGCTCCCGAAAAATCAAAAAGGGTATAGTCCAGAATGACAACGGCGGTGGGATGCAGGCGTAGTTGCTGTATCAGTTCTGCCTTGTTGTCGGCTTCCAGCAGCAGGGAGGTGTCTTTCTGTCTGCCCAATAGGAACATCATGCCTGCTTTGGTGATATCTTGATTGTCTGCAATGATAAATTCTCTCATGACATTGGTATATAAAAAACTCCGCTACAAATGTACACTTTTTAGTGTGATTTGTGGCGGAGTGGGAATATATATATTTATATAAGGGTTTTACCAGGAACGTCCCTTGAATATGTTGGATTGTTCCAGCGGAACCAGGTTCCCGCTCAAAGTCATGGTGTTGGAGTTGAAGTTCGGGCTGATGGTTACGGTTGCGTTGTTCCCGCCATCGGTCAGCGTAAGGAATATCTGGGCGGAAATGCCGATACCCTGGATGCTGAAGTTACAATTCACGTTGCCCCGTTTGTCGGTAGTCATTTGGATGTCCGATACGGTTCCGTCTACTGTTACACCGCCAATGCCGTTAGGACCTGGGTATACGGTGTTGAAGGCTACCTGCACGGTGCCACGTCCTTGGTTGACCAATACGAAGTTGGTGTTGGAGTTTACAAATGCGGTCTGTCCGTTGCGGAACATCACTTGGTCTGCCTCCATTACGAACTGGTGAGCTTTCAAGGCCGCCATTGCGTCATCGTACGAAATGGCATCCTGTGCTTGTTCTTCAGCTTTCAGGCGTGCACGTTCTGCGTCTCTTTGGGCTTTACGGTCTGCGCGCTTTTCAGCTCTACTCTCTTGTGCATACATGGTCGTTGTTGCCATGCTTACCAATACTACTGCTGCTAATGCAATAAACTTTTTCATAATCGAATCTTTTTTTGTTTAGGTTTAAATAAATTGTTCGTTATAAGTTTATTGCAAGAACAATGCCTATCCAGGATTGTTCACCGGTTTTTTAATTATTTTATATCCGATAGCAGCAATAAAGATACTCATTACCGGACTGATAAGGTTGAAGAAGCAATAGGGAAGGTAGGTCAGTGTGGGTACACTCAAAATGGTGGCTTGCGTCATGCCGCAGGTGTTCCATGGGATAAGCGGGGAGGTGACGGTAACGGCATCTTCCGTAGTACGGCTAAGTAGCCGGCTTTCGTAGCCTTTCTTTGCGTAAACGTTGCTGAACATGTTTCCGGTGAGGATAATGCTGATGTACTGGTCTGCCGTGGCAAGGTTCAGGAACAATCCGGAACATACGGTGGATGCTACCATGCTGGCTGTATTCTTCATGAAGCGGACGAATAGGGAAGTGATGCTTCCTAGCATGCCGCTTGCCGTCATGGCTCCACCGAAACACATGGCGCAGATGATGAGCCAGATGGTATTCATCATTCCTGCCATACCTCGTGTGGCAATCAGTTCTGTCAACATGTCACTGTCAGTTTGTAGACTGGTACTGCCATAGAATGTCATCATTATCCCTTTGAACATATTCCCACCTTCCGCTATCTCATTCAGTAGTCCCGGTTGGAAGATGAAGGCGAATATCCCTGCCAGCAGAGTGGAGAGAAAGAGTGTGATGACGGAAGGCACTCTCCGGGCAATCAGTATTCCCGTAATCACGGGAACAGCCAGTAACCAGGGAGTAATGTTGAATTTGGCGTCCAATGCTGCCGTAAATTCCGCGATCTGTTGTGTATTGTTCGTTTCGTGTGTGAGTCCCATTACTGTAAAGATGACAAGGGTGATGAGGAGAGAGGGGACGGTGGTGATCATCATATAGCGGATATGGCTGAATAACGGTGTTTCCGTTACGGATGAGGCAAGGACCGTGGTATCCGATAACGGTGAAATTTTGTCTCCGAAATAGGCTCCCGAAATGATGGCACCGGCTATCCATCCCTCTTCAAAACCTTGTGCCTTACCTATGCCCAAAAGGGCGATACCGATGGTGGCGATAGTGGTCCATGAACTTCCCGTCATTACTGATACCAATGCACAAATAATGCAGGTAGAAGCAAGGAAAAAATTCGGATGGATAATCTGCATACCATAATATATAAGGGTAGGTACCACCCCACTTATCATCCATGTGCCGCTCAAAGCACCGATAATCAATAGAATAATGATAGCTGTGGCAACACCTGAAATGTTGTTGGTGATGGCAAGTTCATAATCTTTCCAAGGGATGCGGTAGAAAGCCATGCCGATAAAGACACACATACCAGTGGTGGCAAGCAGGGAAATCTGGCTTCCTCCACTCAAGGCGTCACTTCCGAAAGTATGGATGGTGGCGAACAGCATTCCTACGAGAAAAGCGATGGGAAATAGAGAAACGAGTGGAGAGGGTATTTTCTTTGCTGAATTCATAGGGTTGTTTTTGACTATGCTTGGTTGACGAATCTATTATTAATCTGTCGTTTATAGTTTGATGCGACAAAGGTATAACAATTCTGTTCAATATCTTCCTTATCCTTTGCATGACAAATAAAAATTATCAAATCTTTGCGTTTGCTTGGAAAAATGATAGTATCCTTGTTATTTCTTGCTGTAAAGGGTGATGGACAACGATATTATTGTTAAAATAACGCCGGTGCCGACCACGCCACTCCATCCCCAAGTCTGCCAACTGCTTCCTGCAAGGAAGGTACCCAAAGAGCCGCCGATGAAGTAAGTGGTCATGAAAATCGTATTTACCCGATTGGAGGCAGACGGGTAGATGTCGAAAATACTGGTCTGGTTGCTGAGTTGGATACATTGCATGCCTATGTCTATAAGAATGACACCGGTAATGATACCTGCATAGTTGTTTCCGCAGAAAAAGAGCGAGGCCCATGCAAGCAGAATCATTCCGCAACCGATAAAGTTGAAATTGCGTATGCCTACTTTTTTTACATATTTTCCTACAAAAGATGCGGTTAAGGCTCCGGCAATGCCGCAGAGCCCTAGTATGCCGATGACATCGCTGGATGCATGGAACGGGGCTTCTCCCATTTTGAATGCAAGGCAGGACCACATGGCAAGGAATGAGCCAAAGGCCAGTCCTGCACGTATCGAGTAGATTCGTAGAGAGGGGTATTCTCTTACTAATGAGAAAAGAGACTTCATCAGCCCGGAATATTTGCCTTGGAAAGTCGGTTGTATGTCCGGTAGTACCTTTAATACAACGATAGCGCATAGTAACATCATTCCAGCGGCGATGAAGTACATTTCACGCCAGCCAAGCACTTCACCCACAAATCCGCTGACAACACGTGATGCAAGTATTCCAGTCAGTAATCCTGAGATGACGACACCTACATTCCGTCCCTTGTTTTCGGGGCGTGAGAATTGCGAGGCAATCGGTACAAATATTTGGGGTATCATGGAGCAGATGCCGGTAATGAGTGATGCTGCCCAGATGATGTAGATGTTCGGTGCCATGGCAATGGCTAGAAGGGAAAATATGAGTAGGAAGAAATTCGTCAGGATGATATTCTTGCGTCGATAGAGGTCTCCTAATGGGACGATGAACAATAATCCCAGCGCATATCCGATTTGTGTAATCATGGCAATGAGGTTCGTTTTGAATTCAGAAACTTCCAATTCATGCCGCATGATATTAAGCAGGGGTTGATTGTAATACAAGTTGGCTACGGACACGCCAGCTACGATAGCAAGTGTCCAGAGTATATGTGCCGGTAATCCTCCGTTTTCTTTCAGTTCTAGTTTCATGCTGCAAAGATAATGTCTTTCTGTTTCATGCGCAAGATATGTGAGTATGATAAGAATATGTGTGAAGTGGTATCATCTTTTTAGTCTTTCCGTTTGTTATACTATTATTTTGTTTGAGAATAATTGATTGGAGCTATCTTGGATAAGCAGAATGTTGTATTGATATTTAAAGATACGTTGGGCATGGGAAATGAATGGTTTAGAGAGTTGCTGGGTATGAAATGCAGGTGGACGGAATGCAGGCTCTGCTAGCAAACGAGGGTTGGTAAGGTGAATTCGATGATTCAAGGAACCTGCCGTTCCCCCATTAGACCGCCTCCTGATGACATACTTGGGATTATCCTGCTATTGACTGAAAACTCGGGTATATATTAGTATGAATCATTATTACTTAAACTTATAATAGTATGAAACATTTATCGATAATAATAATAGTAGTGTCATTATTCATTTTCCTGCTGTCCATCGGCGTATATCATAAGGTTCCCTGGTCTGTTCTGCCAATAGTGGCTAGTGGAATCTGTATATTATGTTGGCTTTTGTTCCATTTGCTCTGTATCAGTGAAGAAAGAGATTTACTGAAAGAGGGAAATCAGTATTTCATTGATACCTTTCAAAACATACGTAATCCCATTTCTTTGATTAAGACACCGTTAGGGGCAGTTTACGAAGGAGACTGTCCGGAAGACATAAAGAAGGAACTGGCAGTTGCACTTCATCATATAGGCGGGCTGGAGCAGCACTTGATAGCGTTAATGGAGTTGAAACGACTATTTGGCAATTCTGGTAGCCTGGTAGTTGCAGAACATGAAATCGGCGCATTTATGAGGAAGAAAGTGTCTTTTTTACAGTCTCATGTGGCCGGGTTGCAGATGAAGCTGGATTTGGTTCCGGATTTTGACTATGCAAGCGCTTGGTTTGATCCGGGAAAGATATCTCCGGTTATCGACCGGTTTGTATTGAGTGCCATCGAGTGTTCTCTGCCGGAAACGCACCTCTCGATGCAGGTTTCGTTGAAGGGAGATTACTGGGCAATCAGGATTAAGGATACAGGCAACAAGCGATTTCTGAAATGTTGCAGATGGTACTCGTCGCGGCTTCCTATTCTGCGACCTCTGCATGGCAAGCAGTATGGCATGGGCGGTGTGTTTTTTGACAAGTTGATGAATATGTGTGACGGGAAAATACTGACTTTGAAAAAGGAGGCTCTGCTTCGATTTCCCATAAGATGTTCGTGTGCGGTTTCGGGGGTGTATACATCCTTAAATATTCCGGACACTTTTCAGGTGAATGAATCGGAAATGGCTTTCCATGGTTTCTCGAAGAAAAAAAATATGGATAGACCTTTAGTGATACTTGCTGATAATGACAAGGGATTCAAGGATTATCTTGAGAAACGTTTATCGGAATGTTTTGTAGTGAGGAGCTTTGATGACGGTCAGGAAGCATTGGAGGTAATATGTGAAGAGTATCCGGATTTGGTGATTTGTGATATCATGTTGAAAGGTATGAGCGGTGAGGAACTTTCTTCTAAACTGAAGACGTCGAGGGACACCTCCTTTATTCCGGTGATATTGATGGGGTCGCACATTGATGTGAAACGGCGGGAAAAGCGTTGTTCTTCTCAGGCTGATCTCTTTGTATGTAAGCCCTTTAATCTGGAGGACCTTAAAGTGGAAATATCCATATTGATAAATAATAGCCGTTTTCTTCGGAAGACATTTCTTCAGAAAGTTTTTGGAGAAGATTTTTTAACGAAACCTATGGAGCGGGCTCAGCAGGATGCCAATCTGGCATTTTTGAATGAAGTGAAGCTTTACATTATGGAGAATATGGATAAAGAGGATTTGACAGTAGATGATATTGCCTCCAGGATGTGCATGAGCCGGACAACCTTTTATAATAAGTGGAAGTTGTTGACGGGAGAAGCACCCAAATATTTGATTTCGAGAATCAGGATGGAGAAGGCACGGGAACTTTTGGAAAGCGGAAAATTTTCTGTGACTATGGTTGCTGAAATGGTGGGTATGCGAAATCTGAAAAACTTCAGAGGCAGGTATAAGGAGTATTTTGGAAAAACACCGAAGGAGTTTATGAAAAAAGTATGATATTTATCTGAAGAAAACTTTCATAGAAAGGCTGTCACATATTAGATAATGGACAGCCTTTGTTTTGAAATGGGAGATAGGAGAACTGAACATCCTAAGCTAGCTATAAAGAAAAATCTCTCATCGTTTTCGCTTTGGGGATAACTGGGTATATATGATTAGATTTATTTGCCGATGCAGTATGTGTACATCGTTGATTATCAATACTATAGCGCTCTAAAAGGTACAACCACTAGGTTGGCAAGTATCTGAGAATGTGTAAGTTAGTGATTTTTAGCACCATTCTCGGCTTGTACCTCCATTTTGGAAAGTAAAAGTAAGTGTAATTTCTTGAATATCAAAATGTGCGGTACAAAAACTTGTGAAAAATACCGTTTTTTGATGAGAAAAGGTACAAAAATAGCTCTGAAACGAGGATGAACATTATGATTATTTTGCGAAGTACTCAGTCTTCAACCAATAGGAATAAATTGGGTCCTGGAAAGAGATTTCATCGGCCATAAGAGCTTTGAGATAGTTCAGTTGCTGCGTGGTCAATGTTTCGGTAATTGTTACAAACAACAGACCTATGTGGCAGCAGTCGCTATTTTTAAGATTGCCTTAGTAGTAATATTCTGAACAGAAAAGGAATTATTATTTCTTTTTCTGTTCAAATTATTACTATCTTTCTATGAACAATATATTGTTTGTTATCTGTAAAATATCAGCCATATGAATAATATAATAGCATTTAATATCTCAATACCCAATAATGTGGCAAAGCTGATTTCAACAGAAATAAATTTGAAGATTTAGTTCTGTAATACATCATAAAATAAAGTATAACCACCATATTTATATATTATATGATATATCGAGATATTACTAAAAGTACAATGAGTACCAAGTTGCCAAGAAAATTGGAGCAGAAGATGCAAATTATGGGTGAGCAAATTAGGCTGGCCAGATTACGCAGAAATCTAAGTATTGCTCAGGTCTCTGAACGTGCAACCTGTTCACTCCTTACAGTTTCGTGTATAGGCAGTACTAAAAAGTGGTAATAGGCATTTATTTTAGGACACATTATGCGTTTAAATTGGATAACGATATGCTTCTGGTTGCAAAGGAGAACACAATAGAAAAGCCTTGCAGAATTTAAAACATATTTACTTCATTCACTTTATTTGATGCTAAATTTCTCAAACTGATTATTGAGTACCGGATTCAAACTGTAACAGAAATTATATATACAAACTCATTTAAAAAGAGATAGAATTCTACCCTGACCGGAATAAGCCGTATTCGAAGTGGAAAGTACATTGTTTATGATATGTTTGCACCAAATACGTAAACTTAGTTAAAACAATTTGCTGATAACATTTTGATAATTACATAAGAGCATTATATTTGCATACTGAGAGACTCCTTTTGTTTATCAATGCACACAGATAGCGACATGCTAATAAGTAACTAATTATAGTGACAAATAAATTTGTTGTTTTGTTCGTTCTTAGTGTGGCTAGTGTTACGATAATATAGTGGACCTTATGCATCCACTCTTGTGCATGATAAGAATAAAAAACAAACATTAAATGTAGTATTATGTCCAAATCATTATTCCGGATTATCGCCTTTAGATGTCTCCAACCAGAGGGAGAGCATTATTATGTAAATCATATGCAACGTTCTCTATCATCATCTGATAAATGGTATAAATTCTATCGAAATATAGAAATTGATGAGGATGGCAATCATATTATTATACCTAGGAACTTTGCTGATGATGCCATAATCTACGATACAGATAGTTTAAGCATTAGTGTGAGTGCTATCGTAGGAGAGAATGGCAGCGGTAAGAGTTCTATTCTCGATATGATGGTGCGGATGTTGAATAATGTAGCCACAGCTTTACTAGGAGAAAAACCGCAATATGCTGCTGCGGAGCACCTGCACTATATTGAACATGTGTATGGCAGCATATTGCTCGTGCAGAATGAAAAAGTGAAAAGGCTAGATATAAGGAGCAGAGTGGTTAAGATGATTGAATACAAGAAAGTAGAAAGAGAGCATAATGACAACCGTATTGATTATCGAGTTGGAAGCCACGAAATATGGTTGGACGCTAGAAATGCCAATATAGATAATCTCTTACCCAGACAAACTAACAGCTTATATAAGCTAACTGAGTTGTTTTACACTGTTGTTTGCAACTATTCGTTGTACGCTTATAATCCCAATGATTACTGGGAAGAGTTTACACCTGACACTCGCATTAAACAAATCAAGCCCAAAGTGGATTATATTAATTATCCTTATCTGAGATGCTGGCTGACAGGACTTTTTCATAAGAATGATGGTTATCAGATGCCTTTGGTTCTGAACCCTATGAGAGTTAATGGGGTTATTTATGCTCCTAAAGAGAATAATCTTGCCAAAGAGAGAATCTTGTCTATGCTTTTTTATAAGGATGAACAAAATCAATATGAGATAGATCGTTACCCATTTAGAATTATTAATCGTGATCATGTAATTGTAGGATTGGCATTGAATCCTCGAGCGGATGAGGAAACAAGATGGACAAAGGAATGGATGACGGAAAGAAAATTATTTGGTATGCGGAGCCGCCTCTATACTGAATACGAGGATATTGAGAATGAAATCCTAAACTATTTTCAAGATATGGAGGGTATTGACAGGAGAGGTTATAAACATCCGTTGGCTTGTAGATATCTTGTATATAAAATAATCAAAATCGGACTGACTTATAAGAAATATAATAAGATAATAAGCAATCTTCGGAAAGAGAATCGAAGCATCGATTTATTACATCAACATTTAGATGAGCTGATAAAAGATCAGTCGCATATCACTGTAAAATTCCGACGAACATTAATGTTTCTTATTACAGGAATGTATAATGGCGAACAAATTTATCAATTAAAAGATATTCAAAATCAGGCTGAACGATTTAAAAATGAAAATAATCTATTTGATGTTCTTCCACATCGTGATTTGGCGGATTTTTTACCACCTCCAATTTTTGATATAGAATTCAGAATAGTACGAAAAGAGCATATTGATAAAGATGGGAACTATAACAATAATCACATAATTCCTTTTTGGAGTCTTAGTTCCGGAGAACGCCAAGTTGCATACGTCATAAGCAATTTCGTATATCATCTTGTCAACATTAACTCTGTTCATACTATAAAAGATAAGAAAGTGGCCGGTCTTCCTCTGTTGAAGTATAAGTATGTAAACGTCGTATTTGACGAGATTGAGTTGTATTTCCATCCTGATTTACAAAGGCGTTTCCTGTCTCTAATTATCTCTGCATTACGGAATATTCATATTGAACACATTGAGGGTGTCAATATATTGATGGTAACTCACTCACCATTTGTCTTGAGTGATATTCCACGAAGTAATGTTTTAGTATTGTCTAAGCAAGGAGAAATATGTGGTGAAACTTTCTGTGCTAATATCCATGAGATGCTGGGACAGAACTTTTTCATGGAGTATACCATGGGGCAAATTGCTCAGGAGGAGATTGAAGAGATATTTAGCAAATATAATAATAACTCGCCAATCAGTAAAAAAGAGTGGGCTCGATATATGTATGTGTCGAGTATCGTGGGAGATGATTATTTGCGTTCTACTCTTAAACGGGTAATGAAGAAACTTGAACAACAGTTAAATGGGAGGAATGAATAATGATAAAGATGGATTACGGTGACGCTGAGCATATAAAAAATCTCGAGGCCACATTTATGGCATTACTGGACGATGTAGATAAAAGACAAAATATATGGGCTAAACTTAGAAAGAAGTTATACAAACTGAATGATGAGTTTAAAGAGCTTTTACCAACTCAATTAAAAAATATGATGATATTACCATTTACAGAACTAGCCACAATCTATGATACTTATGTAGCATTAAAACTTTCCGAAAAGAATGATTTACATTTATCATTGAAAGAGTTGTTCAGTTATACAAAAAGCAAAGGTGGTAAATTCAATGCTTTAAGTGATTCTATCATCAGTTTCTTTAAAAACAATGGTTTTGAAATTCACACTTGCCATTATTGTGATATGACGTACATTAATTATTTTCAATATAAAGAATCTGATAAAAAAAGGACTCAATTCGACTTAGATCACGTACTTGACAAAGGAAGATGTCCTCTTGTCGCTTTAAGTTTGTATAATCTTGTTCCTGCATGTCCAACATGTAATGGACCTCATATCAAGGGGAAGAGAGTGATGAATGTTACATTAGAGCAACGTAAAAAATTAAGTCCATCATCTACCTTATACGATTTTGAGAATCAGGTTAAAATTTGGATTCGTCCCAAGACTGGGAAAATACGTAATACTAATTTCCTGAAATATATGGATGATTACGATCTTGATTTCGATACATCTTCAGATGCGGACTACGAAAATGAAATTGATTTTCTCTATCTTAGAGAAAGATATAATTATCATAAATGTGAAGCTCTTAGATTAGCAGATTTAAAAGTAAAATATACATCTTCAAAAATAAAAGAAATAGCCAGAATCATTTGTAATATTGGAAAAGAAGAACAGAAAGAGTTGACACCTATAGCAAACATAATGACAGAACAAATAAGGAGAGACATCTTCGGTTTGGAATTTTCAAACGAACATCACCGCACATTCCATAAACTACGCAAAGACATATTGGACTTTAAAGATGAAGAATAAAACAAAGAATAACGGATCTTATATACTACTATGATAAGATATTGGTAGGCAAACTATTATTCCTTTATATGTGGTCTTATTGAAATTGTTAATTACGGTCTCCAAAATTCAAGAACCGTAATTAACAATTTTGGACAGTGTCTTACAAATTATTTTAATTTCATCATCTTCTTATAATGCTCAGAATATCCGCTTTCTTCAAAGACCATTTTTAATGCTTCGTGGAAAATTGTGTAATCAAACTCCTTAAAATCATAAATATTCTGCCCCAGAGAATGAGACTCCCTATTTATATATCTTAAAAAAGCCTGATACTTTAATTGTTGGAATTTGGCAGTTGAAAAAACATTGTTCAAATCTTTCTTCTCGACAAAGTTGAAAAAGTATTCAATGATATTTCTCATACAATTTGCTATTAAAGCAGGACTAGTTTCAGGATCTCTTATTGCCATCCAGTATGCTTGATAATCACTTTGTATATGTTCATAATGCATATTTTGAATTTTACTTCCAGTTTCAGACTTGGAAATTCTGAATAATGCCTGACTTGTATGTCTTTTATTTTCATCCATTTCTGTCATTTCATAAAAGAAATAAAGACTATGGGTAAGAATAAACACTTGCTCAAATTTAGGTTCAATAGTATATCCCGTCTTAGATACAGCATCTTTTTTATATTTAGGATATAATATTGATCTTAGAATTCTACCAATATTAAATATATACAAATTAGACAAACTAGAAATAGGATCATCAATAACAATAATACGTTTTTTAGGAGAAAGCTCCTTATTTAAGACACCTTGGCATGCTTCTAGAAAATACAAGATGCTGATAATAGTTCGTTCTCCCTCACTTAAGGTCTTAAAAACAGGTGTATCATCATCACCTCTTATAATACGATATAATCCATCCTCGCCATATTTATCAATTTTAAAATCAGTGATACCCATATCAACTAACATACCATTGATGTGAGAAATGGAGGCATCGATATTTATAATATTATTCTGTTCTGTTGCTATTATTTTTCGCTGTTTTTCAATTTGGGAGGTTAAGCTCTTTACCTGTTCATTTATTTTGTTTGTTTTTTTATCAAAATCTTTTGTTTGATTATTAAATTCAATAATGCTTTGATTATAGTCATAACGAATCTTACTCCAAAATCTTTGTTTGAGTTCCTCTATTTCTATGTCAACACTTAATATTTTTTTGTTAAATATATCAATTGCCTCATTAGCACTATTAATTATTTCATTTATCTTATTCAAATATTCAACAGTGCTATCAAGCTTTATAATTACGCTCGGATTTTTATATTTCTCATCAATTTTCCTAATATTAGATTCTATTGTATTTTTTAGTAAAGTGCATGTATTATTGTAATCTTTTTTCAAATCACTTAAAAAATCGATTTGTGAAAAAATATCAATTACAGGTAACTGTTCAAACGCTCGCTTATACCTATCTCTCATGATTTTTATTTCATCTAGGGCGTTTTCATAGTCTTTATTAAAGTAAGATTTTAATTCAGATATTATATTATCATTACCATATGGTCTTTGACAAAACGGACATATCTCTGGAGAATCCAATTCTAATCCAGCTTTTACCCAATCTGAATTATGTAACTTATCAATCAATTTTGCTACTCTACTATTAGGATTTCCTGTTATAACTTCTTCAAATAAATGTTGATTTTCTATAGATTGAGCAATAAAATTAAACTCTGGAATTTTAGGAATAACAGTTCCTTTATACTGATTTAATTGAATTATTTCCTTTTTTATCTGATCAATATCTTCTGTTGGAGCATTAGGTAACAATTTTACACTAATCACATGATGAAACAAGGTTTCTTTACTTCCTTTTAAACCTGTAAAACAAAAATCAAGGACTCTATCTCCTCCAGTATATAGCGTCTTTATTTTCCATATAAGATCAATATATCTACTTTTAGTGCTTTTATAAGCTAATTCTTCTGTCTTTTTTTCATCTTTAAGTTTCTGATTTTCTATATACAATTTTTGAAGAATTGTATTGGCCGAATCAATTTTTTTATGTGCATCAACATTCTCTTTTGATAAAGAAAATACCCCTCTTTGATAGTCACTATTATAAAAGACTTCCTCTACATAGTTTTCATTATACACAAAAATTTCTTCTTCATCGTCATTTATTACTGGCTCAATAGAGCATTCTGTATATTCTGCATCGGTCCTTTTCCTTAAATATTCAGAGAAAGTGCTTTTCCCTGAGCCATTAATACCATATATTAAGTTTATGTTTTTGTCTGTTTCCAGGGTAGCTTCATTTTTATAACTTGCTACTCCACTGATGGTTATTTTATTTATCATACTCGTTATGATTTTATATGTCCAACAACTTTTCGCAATAAGTTTTATTTACGACCCTATCTCTCATCAGTTTCATGTCGGTAAAATTTCTACTAATGTTTTGAACCATTTCAAGATAATTGTCAGAGCCATCTTCTTTTACGTAGTAGAATGGCTTTATAGATAAACAATTTTTATGTTCAAACAATGTATTTAATAGAGTTCTATCCGAATTACCACAAGAGTGCCCCATAATATAGACTTGGTAAGGGGCTGAGTCTATGAAAGCTAACATTTTTCGATAGTTGTCAGTCTCTAGATATTTTATGGACTTGATATTGTGTAAGAAATCGTTGTTATTAAGCTTTACAAGTTCCGTATATCTGTCGTCTAACTCGTCTCCATAGCCAAAGATAATGCTGGCATGGTCTTTTAAGGTTCCATGAATATGATTGATTATAAATTTATCTTTATAGTTAGGACACTGTGGAATATATAAATCAGCCGTGTTAGTATAATTGAAATTTAATAACATCAATCTGTTTGGATATAACATTGAATCAGGCACAATATCATTGTCTATAGCGTTTTCAATAATAGAAGTACTTACTGTTCCGTTTTCTTCCATTTGATTGATACATTCCCTTATGAATTCTGATGTACGACTATCATCCTCATCAGGATTAAGAACATCATGTATAGAAAGTGCAGATTCATTTATTAAATGTTGCTCATCTAAAGTCGATCTCGCTTGTATGAAATCAATTAACTGTCGACGTGCACTGATTGCAACTTCACTTATCATTATTGGAGACAAAATCTTTTCTTGTAACTTATGTTCAATTATAGACGTTGTTATATCCTTTTCCTGAATGTAACTTAAATATTCTATCAGATTAGATTTAACAATTTCAAACTCTTCATTAATTTTTTCAGGGGTTTCAAAATATTCCTCATTTAATGCCGTGTAATATTCATTCTCAATGTCAACCCAACCTTTTAACTCAATAGATTGACAAATCCTTTTCATAAAAGCAGAATAATGGATCGTAAAATTTTTTTCATCACTCTTTATGTGTTCATAAAACTCTTGACCGGACGGAAGCTTTATAGGATTTAGTATACCCCATAAAAGTGCAGACCACGTATTGTGATTATCATTTAATATGAATGTACATAAATGGTCTGAATAAGTCCTATTATGACACATTCTTAAATGATTTAAATATTTTTCCCAATACCAATTGATAAAATCAGCATACCGTGTAGCCAAGCCATGGGCTAAATCAAACCCATTACCCACGAGAATAATTCTATTTATTGCATTCATTTAATGTCGTTTATTTCAATTGCTTTCTAAATACTGAATCCAGCGTATTTCCGTCTTTATCTTTCCATTCATTCCATCCATTCGTCGGTCTTCCGAGACAAAACATTGCAGCAGTACTAGGACTGGAAAAAGTTAGATTGGATGTTAAAACATATTGACAATTATTCAGTGCTCCATATTCTTTTATCATCTTATCTCTTTTTTCTTTCCAATGAAAAGATGGTACACTATCACTTGCTACAAGGCTCGCCGCCAATGAGGTAGGTGGTTACTGTTTTGCCCATGATTATAATACATCATAAATCTTATACTCAAACTCAAGCAAATGATCTATATCTACATTATTCTTTTTAACTTTCAATATTTTTATTGCTGCGAATCTGTTATTGCTATTTTCCAATACAATAATTTCTCCTTCTTTAAGAGATTTACATCTAGAACTATAATCAAAGTTTTTTAGTTCTTTCTTATCTGGAATCTGAGTATAATTCGGATTATATCCAATTCTTTTAATATGATCTCTGTAGCAATAAATTGAATTTATACCACATTCACTCCACATTGTTGTAAAACTATAGTCGGAAGTTCCTATTATATAAAGTCCGCTATTTTTCTTATAATCGAAAGAGACGTTGCCATCCATATTAGTATTACAAAAATTTACTTTTTCAATATTTAGTTTTGTGGTTATCTCGTCAGAAATTGTATTGCCAACAAAAGGGCATGTTCCTAATGGAGGCTTTTTACTAGTATCAATATTATAGATTCGTTCAATCAGTGCTCTATATGCGTTATAGAAATCCTCATTATCAAAGTCAACATATAGGGATCCACTTAAAAATGTAGGGAGTTTCTTTTTTGAATGATTATTTCTAACTATAGGAATAATAAATTTTTTATCAGAATCATTAAGTAATTCATTTGCAAGAATTCTCTTTTCGTATCCAACCCCTTTTTTGCCGGCATTAGCTTTTTCTGTATATTTTTCACTACATATACAGATTACCAAATGAGATATTGTTAGGCCCTGTTCCATAAAAAAAGGCAAATCATCCCCTAATCTCAAATCAAACTGATCCAATATAACATCAACACCATGAGATCTTAACTTTGTTGCTAAATCACGAACCCATTTTTTATGTTCATCATCCCCATTTTCCGTATCCCAAGAGTATGAAATAAATACTTTAGGATGAACTATAACTTCTTCCATATAATAAGCTTTAAATTACAAACACAGTTTCATCTCCACAAATATTGCGAATCTTCATCCGTAGAGGCTTACGGTCGCAACGAATACAGGCATCCCAGTATTCTGTTGTCTTGGTTCCGTTCTTGATGACATATCCCACCTTGTCAATCTTAATTTCGCTATCGCTATGCCAAGGTGCGTCCTTCTCGGCTACAGTACAATCCAGACTTATCCATTCGATGGTTTCCAGCCCTTCATCGCTGACAAGGATAGGCGTGAAAGTCTTTTCTTTACCTTTAGCTTTTTGCTGTAATACCTGTAACTGATTTTTTTGGTTTATTTCATCAATCTTTTGGCGTACACGATCACTCTGAAACTGTTTGATTTCAACTTTCCATCCATTAAACAATCCGTTTGACTCTTCGGAAACTTCCCATTCGGCCGAGTCTTCGACTACCACATTGTCGAGTACCTGTTTCAGGTCGCGAAGCTCTATCATGACAAGTGGATTTCCCTGCTCTTTTATGAAGCGCTCGATCTCTTCACGATTATCAATGTCAATATAATAGACGATGACTCGTTTCGTGTTGTCTGGTAAGTCGGGCATGGCTTCACGAATTATGCGATTCATCAAAGGCTTGTCCAAAACGCGGGTGCTGCTATCCATCAGATTGGGGAGATAGACGGGTGTCATGCCGTATTTGGTATCTACGATACTGCCTTCCCAAAACTTGTCCAATGCATCTTCGTTTCGCAGGCCTGGTATCAGCTTCTTCAATCGCTCCATAGTCTGCACAGGGTTACGATACAACGAAACGCCGTCTTTTATTTCCATGACGTCAAATTCTGCTTTGGCTGCCAGAAGACGGTCGCGCGTCGTCTGAATGCTGTTTATGTTAATATCTGTATGTATGAACTTTCTTTTATTTAAATGTGCCATAGTTGCAAGAACGCCACTACCGCCAAAAAAGTCAGCTACTATATCATTAGGATTGGAACTTGCTAAAATAATACGCTCTATTAATGGGTACGGTTTTTCAGTTGCATACTCAACTCTTCTAACTCCATCTACAGGATATCTAGAAGCTACAGCAAATTGCCACCAGTCTTCTGGAATTTTACCACTATTATTTAAATCATATGTATCTGAAACAAATCCTGATCCAACTAAGCCTCTTTTAAAATTTTCTAATGTTTTTGCATTATGAGCTATACGTACACTATTATCATTAAAAGTATAATCGTTAATATCTTTACAATACCAAAAAATTGTATCATGTTTTCTGTTAAATTGTTTCATCCCGGGTGAACCTGGTCCATTATAACACCATATAATTTCATTTAAAAAATTATTTTCCCCAAACACCTCATCCATCAATATCTTTACATAATGCCCAATATGCCAATCCAAATGTACATAGATACTTGCTGTATTGCTCATTACCGACTTGATAGCCATCAGATTCTCGTACATCCAATTTAGGTAACTTTCCTTGTTCCAAATGTCACCATACATCTTTTCCTCAAACGAACGCAGCTCCTCAATATCTAGTTCGCTTTCGACCTGATGGATGGCTTCTGCCACTGTAGGATTGCGACGAAGATATACCTTTTTGGCATAATCGGCACCGCTGGCAAAGGGAGGGTCGATATACACCAAGTCCACCGTAATACCTTTGTCTTTCAGGTAGGCACAAGCCGAAAGGCATTCGCCTCGAAGCACGAGATTACCGTCCTGGTTTCCGCCTATACGCTCCTGCAACTCGGTTTCATAGAGAGGCATTCCTTGCTGAATGCGTTCTTCTACACGGTCGTTATCGCGATAGCGGAGAATACGTTTAGTACGTACAAAATTGTCAAGTACGGCTTGACCTTCCAATGTATTGGGGAAATAGGGTATGTATTTGATTGCCATATATATCGTTGTTTTAAATATTGAAAAAATCCTTGATTGCCTTTATTGTCTTTTTCTCTCTTTTTTCTTTAGTAAGGGTATCCTCAAGATACAGGAAGCGGAAACGTTCATAGCCGAAACACTCGTTGTTCTTACTGATAAACTCTGTTTCCATAAACTGTCGGCGGTCGGCAAACTTGGCCGCAAATCCTTCCCCCTTCGTCTCAATAATGATGATTCGATGAATGGAACCATCACCATTGCGCTTCAATAGCAAAAAGTCGGGCACATATTTACCGATATACCTCCACTCTCTGCCCGATTGCTTATAACAGTCTATTTTAAAGTCGGTGAGTGTGTCGTCACCGTTGAAATAGATTTCCAACTGAGATTTATATTCTCCCAAAATAGGTAAAACAGAGTCTTTGAAAAATTCACGCTCCAATCCGCTATCGAAACGATAAGGCAGATAATGATAGGTCTGTTTGCGCTCTGGATGTGGGTCAGTTGGCTTAGGTATGGGATATCCCATCTTTTTCATCTTCTCTATCAATGCCAATTCTTCGGGCGACAAAACCTTGTTCTGTGCATTGGTATCCCAATCAACAATCGTTTTGACAATATCTTGAGACGGGAAAAATGGTTTGTCATCTTGCACGGAAATAGGAGAAACAAGTTTCTCTATCTGTAGCAGACTGGCTTCACAAGGAACAACCTCCTCCTTGACCAAAAAATCACGTTTGGGGACAAAAGCCTTGCGGATAAGCGAGCGGATGTTCTCGTGGTCGTACCGGTTATCGTATCGCGTATTGCCCATTTCATCTTTAAAAGTGATACGCTCAAAAATCTTTTTAAGAATGGGTTCGTGCTCTTTCAGGCATCCCAATGCCAGTGTGCGAAAACTTTCTCTCTCAATCAGATATAACCATTGATGGAAAGAGATATATTCACCCGCTTCGGTTTCGGCCAGATAGTGCCCCAAGTTTTTTCCAGCCAAGTCCTGCTTGTGAATCAAAGCAACATCCGCCTCGGTGAAGATCCTTTCATCAGCCAGCTTTTGGGCGGTATGGGGATGTTCCTCTGTAACCAGAGTCTGATAGGATACTTTCAACTGATAGAAATCAATAGGCGGGACTTTCAGCCTGTCCATTCTGGAGAAACGTTCTACCTGGATAGTTTTCTGATGCTTGCCTTTGTTGAATTCCTGTAAAGAAATGTTCTGTTGCTGTTTCAGCTGTTTGTTCAGTGTGTCGGCATTGAATTTGTTCAGCCATATCAAAGCTGTTTCGTCAGCATTCTTTACGACTTGACGCAAGCACCGGCAACTGGTTTGCAACACCATGTTGGTAGGACACACTCCCTTTTGTGGCAAAATGACCCCCGTCAGGCTTTTGCAATCCCAGCCTTCCTTGCCTATTTGAACCAACAGCACAATACGGATTTTTGAAAAATCAGTATCAAGTGAGTCAAACTCCGTTTCAGAGCCTTCCGGTTGCGGATAGGCTTTGTTTCCACCATGGTATTTCAGAATCACCTCTGTTGGGTTAAGACCATATTCTGAAACGATACTAGTAACAAGTGGATAAATCAATTCTTCCAATGTTTCTATTTTCCCGCAATAAATAGCTAACTTAGCACAAGCTCCGTTAGCATAAACCGTATTACGATATTTATCTAGAAACTCCTTGACTCCGTTTTTTACGATGGTTTCCGTGTCGTTATCGGCATATTTTACTTCGGGTACTTTAAGGAAATTACCAATACCTTTTATTAAAGGGTAGTAATAAACTACATTGGAAAGGTCGGTATTCTTTATCAAAAAAGAATCTGTCAAATTGACGTTTTCGACCTTTTCAAGATAAGGGGTACCTGAAAAACCCAATACGCCACAAAAAGAATGTTTTTTAGTCCATTCTTCTACTACTTGGCGCAGCTTTATTTCTCCATCTGCAGCATGGTGTACTTCATCTATGAATACAGCCAGATGGGGGATTTTTCCAATAATATCACGTAATTCATTGGCTATGCGAATTTTCACCAATTCTTCTTTGTCGAATATCTTAGTATCTTCATCTTTATCTACACGGTCAAGAATTACCTTCTCAGCATTGGTTATAGCAACCAGTCCCATCAAATCCTCCAAAGGTTGATGGTTATTTATCTTTTGGGCATTCGGATTTCTTACCAGATTACTTTTCTTGGCAGACTTCTGTTCGTCTAGAATCTCAAACTTAATGATTCTTCTTAGATTAGAAGCCGTAGGTTCAGGAATTATCCATGTTGGATCGAATTCCTGAATATTTTTTAAACTAGGAATGATAGACGACTTCAAACCAGAAGGGGCCAATACCATGAAGTTATGGGCAAATGCTGGATTACTTGGTTCGTTCTGCGCAAAATATAAATCCAAATAGATAAAGGCTGCCATCAGATAAGTTTTCCCAGCTCCCATAGGAAGACTGAAAAGATAATCTGTATAGTTTACACCATAAAATATCTTCTTAAAGACATCTTCATAATTTATGTGTTCACTCTGCGATTTGATGACTTTTTCTAGCTCTGGTGCTAACTGTTTTCCATTTTTGTCCGTTAATAACGAATATTCCAATAACGCAGCAGCTGCTTTGTTTGTGGTAAGTATTTCCCGGGCTTCTACTGTTAGTTCCATAGCTGTTAAATCTAAGCTATTGAAACTTCCTTCCGTGAATAATTGCCACAAAGGTCTGTTACCACAAGCGATTTTTAGGAACAAATATATTTTAATTGCCTCAATCTGGGCATCGCGCATCTTGTTTTGCGTATAAATATATTGTATCAATTCGCGGATGGTGCAATCTGGTGATTTCATCCATTCGTCACACTTCTTCTTTATCAGTTTGTAAAACATGGTTTACTTATTACTATCTATTAATTCTTTTGGATCTACTTGAAGGATTCTTGCTATCTCAAATAACACGTCTAAACTTGGCTGCCGTCTGTTGCAAACATAAGAATTTACAATACAAAAGCTCTTTCCGAGCTTTTCTGCCAACCAGGTCTGTTTGATGCCTTTTTCTTCAAGCACCTCTTTTATTCGATTCATGGGTTTGTCCATTGTTTAATTCTTTGTTATTTTACAAAGATATAAAATATAATGCAGTAAAAAGATAAAAAGGAGAGGAAACTCCTCTCCTTAATAAAAAGATCCATGTTATACCTCCAGCTCCTTCAACGGCAACCCATAATTATATTGTCTGAAAAATCCTTTATGGATAAGTTTCAAACCAAGGGTCTGGTAATATTTGTAGTCATCATCCTCGGTGCAGAGGTATTTGTAACCGTAACGTGGGGCGTACTCCTTAAAGAATCGGGCAAGGTCTTTCAAGTTTTCCTGCTGGTTTCGTTTGAAGTTGCTGCGTACAATGATTATGCTCCAGTCGGGGTAGTGACCTACGCCACAACTGTATTCCCAGAAACGGATGTATAAATCCATTTCGCCTACATGAACAGAAATACAAATGCCGTTGGCGTTATGCATGACGGAACAGCAATTTCTGTAACCAAATCTCTCACACAAATAGAGATTGAAATCGTAAATAAAATCGGAATAGTTCATAATAATTTGAATTTTGATGGTTAATAAAAAATTGATTATAGACTGAAACCTCGCTTGCGTTTCGGT